>LXNI01000385.1_pt1 | contig 52515 bp, 51 predicted proteins | sample 809091 | NCBI WGS metagenome assembly LXNI01 (sample SAMN04870527, study PRJNA318959) | sponge metagenome | biome: 01000161; feature: marine sponge reef; material: water | host: Sarcotragus foetidus | place: Greece: Milos, Mediterranean Sea | collected 2013-05-29 | depth 5-7 m
GTTACCCACAAGTCCACGGGACCAACAGCCGACAACCGATCTCAATGCAACATGAACAAAGACTGAAACCTGTTACCTATGTAACCGGTCAGAACTGTTACCTATGTGCCCGGTTGCTCAGGGGAGGGGGCCGCGTGCCCACGGCGCGCGCCTTTTGCAGAGGAATCCGCTTCATCGGGGGAGGTAAAGGAAAGCGCTTCGTTCGGCGGATACTCACGGCTTTTCGCAGAGGTATCCAGGGGGGATTTGCGCAAAGGCGCCGCTGCCGCCAGGGCGGCGGCCGGGACTCGCCGGGCAGCAAAACAGCGCCGTCAGGCGCTGGCCAACTTCGCGATTTCGTCCTTGATCCGGAGCTTCTGCTTTTTCAGATCGGCGATGTGCAGATCGTCCGGCAGGGGGCGGGATTTTTCGTCCGCTATGGATTGTTCAAGGGAATGATGACGGGCTTTCAATGCTTCGATCCGCGGATCGACGGTCATGGGCGCCTCCATGTGACAACCGTGTGATATCGGTAAACGATTTCTATCAGACACCGTCGGCATAATCCAGCGGTTCGGGCGGTTGCGGCGTTACCGGGCGGACGGGATGCGGCAGGCCGCTGCTGCGATCGTATCCAGTGCGGCATCGGTTTCTGCGCCGGCTCCCGTTCCCAGAACGGAAAGATAATCTTCCATATTGTTGCGCACCGCGGCCCTGTCCAGCCCTGCGGCGCCGGATTGGAAATCGTCGGCCAGCGCGGCCAGCCGCAACTGCTCGATATGCTCGGCGTCGATCTCGATCTTCTGGATGCGGGCGCGCAGGGCTGCCTGCAGTTCGGACGGCGGGCAGCCGTCCACGGCCGACTTCGTGCGGCGGCGCACCGAACGCAACGGCCGGACGACCTCGTCGTGCCATTCGCGGACCGTTCCGCACGCCGCCCCGATCTGCGCCCGGTCGAGGCGCACGCCGTTGCAGCCGGACCAGGCGCAGAACAGCAGGATGTTGACATCCGCGCCGTGCGCCTCCTGCAGCGCGATGCAGGCGTCGGCCACGCCGTCCCGGCCATAGGTCGCAATCGAGAAATCCCAGAACGGATGATCGGGGAACTGCATGTGCCGGACTGCCGTGCCGCCGCCTTCGTTCGCTTCACTTTCGGGCCGGAAAAGGGTAGTCTCTTTCCCGGAGAGAGGCCATGGCCGACGACACGAACAGCGGCGACGAAAGAGCGGAGTCCCAGGCCGCGATCCGGCGCAAGCTGGAAGAGTTGCGCGTCGAACACCGCGACCTGGACGACATGATCGCCCGGGTCGGCGAGGAAGCGCCGTTCGACCAGCTGCGCATGCAGCGCCTCAAGAAGCGGAAGCTGGCCCTGCGCGACCAGATCATCCGGCTGGAGAGCGAGCTGCTGCCCGACATCATTGCGTGAGGGCGGCTATAGACCCGGCTCACTCCGCGGCCGGGCGCGACCAGTCCTCGCATTCCACGCCGTCCACCAGCTGTAACTCCCTGCTGTTAGCCGTCACCAGCACCAGCGCGCGGGCGCGGGCCTGTCCGGCGATCAGCAGGTCATAAGGCCCGATCGGATGACCCGCCGCTTCGAGCTCGGCGCGGATCGCGCCCGCCACACGGGCATCGCCGGCGTCGAACGGCACGACCTCGAACGCCATCCGGTCGAGCAATTCGAGATTCCGGCGCGCGTGCCGGCTCTTGCAGGCGCCGTAATAAAGTTCGTAAGCCACCGGCGCCGGCAGGCCGATATCCGCCGGGGCGTGACGGCGCAGGCGGGCGGCGAGCGGCGGCGAAGTGTCGTTGAGCAGCGCGATGCAGGCGTTGGTGTCGAGGAGGTAGCGCATCACTCGAACGCGCTGTCGAGCCCCGGACGGTGCGGCAGGTCGGGCTGGCTGCGTCCATCGGCGAAGAAGTCGGAGGAAAATTCCCCGGCAATGGCGTCCAGCCATGCCCAGTCGGACTCGACGGGCTCCAGGATCACCGCCGCGCCCTGCCTGCGGATGCGCACTTCCACGCCCGGCATCCGGAACCGTTTCGGCAACCGCACCGCCTGCGACCGGCCGGACCAGAAGAGCTTCGCCGTTTTGGACACCGGAATACCTCTGGATGTTGCTATATCTCAATGATATATAGCATCGCTGCCGGGGACGGACCAGCCGGAATCAGTCTCGCCGCCCCGCTCGGCCCTGAGGCGGCCATGATCGGTTGCTCCCGCCTCTGCCCGGCCTATAATCCGCCGCTTCACGCAGGACGGATCGCCGAGTCGCCATGAACAGCACCTCGCCGCCGGTCGCCATCGTCATGGGCAGCCAGTCGGACTGGGAGACGATGAAGGAGGCCCGGGACGTTCTCGCCGAACTCGGCGTTGCAACGGATACCCGCATCGTCTCGGCGCACCGGACGCCCGACCGGCTCTATGCGTTTGCGAAAGGCGCAAGGCAGGCCGGCCTCAAGGTCATTGTCGCCGGCGCCGGCGGCGCGGCGCATCTGCCGGGCATGATCGCCTCGCTGACCACGCTGCCCGTCCTCGGCGTTCCGGTGTCCTCGGCTGCCCTGTCCGGCGTGGATTCCCTCCATTCCATCGTGCAGATGCCCGGCGGCGTGCCGGTCGGGACGCTCGCCATCGGCAAGGCCGGGGCGAAGAATGCCGGGCTGCTGGCGGCATCGATCCTCGCGCTCGGCGACGCCCGGATCGACGCGGCGCTGACAGCGTGGCGGCAGGCGCAGACCGACGCCGTCGCCGAAACGCCGGTTTGACGGCAGCGGCCCGATCCGAAGCGCCGGTGCCGCCCGGCAGCGTCATCGGCATCCTCGGCGGCGGCCAGCTCGGCCGGATGATCGCGCTGGCCGCGGCGCCGATGGGCTATCGCTGCGCCGTCCTGACGCCGGAAGAAGACAGCCCGGCGTGCCAGGTCGCCTGGCAAACCGTCGTCGGCGGCTACGACGATGCCGAAGCGCTGGCCCGGTTTGCCGAACTGTCCGACGTTGTCACCTTCGAATTCGAGAATGTGCCCGCAGCCGCGGTCGCGGTGCTGGCGGAGCGGGTGCGAACCGCGCCGCAGGCCCATGTCCTCGCCGTGACCCAGGACAGGTTGGAGGAGAAGGCGCTGGCGCGCGACGCCGGATTGGCGACCGTCGCCTTTGCCGCCGTGGACAATGGCGACCTCTCCGCCATGGCGGACGCTATCGGCTATCCGGCGATTCTGAAGACCCGGCGCATGGGTTATGACGGCAAGGGTCAGCGCCGGGTCGAGAACCGTGAGGAAGCCCTGGAGGCCTGCCGGACGCTCGGTGAAACGCTGATCGCCGAAGCGGTGTGCCCGTTCGACAAGGAGCTTTCCGTGATCGTCGCACGGTCCGCGGACGGGGTCGTCCGACCCTTCGATGCGGTCGAGAATGCGCATGAGAACCACATCCTGCGCACCACCCGGGCGCCGGCGCGCGTCCCCGACGCCGTGCGGCACGGCGCCGAGGCGGCGGCGTGCCGGCTCGCCGAACGGCTTTCGCTGGTCGGCCTGCTGGCCGTCGAGTTCTTCTGGTCGCCGCAGGACGGGTTGCTGGTCAACGAGATGGCGCCCCGGCCGCACAATTCCGGCCACTGGACGATCGAAGCCTGCCGCACCAGCCAGTTCGAACAGCTCGTCCGGGCGGTCTGCGGCCTGCCGCTCGGCGATCCCGGCCGCCGGTACGATGCGACGATGGACAATCTCCTGGGCGCCGAAGCCGATGGCTGGGCCGGCCCGCTCGCCGACCCGGACTTGCATCTGCACCTGTATGGCAAGGCCGATGCCCGGGCGGGGCGCAAGATGGGGCATGTCACCCGGTTGCTGCCACTCGGCTCCCACAGGCCGGGCAGCAACCGTTAGTGCGCCCGCGCCCGTTCGATGCGACTTAAAATCCGGCCGGTTTACGGGGAATTGCTTGTCGCCGGAAGCGGCGGCGGTCTATTGGAAGCGCTTGCAGACGAAACCAGGAGGGGTGTTCGTCCTGCGATCCGACAAGGGCGGCCCGGCGAAGAACGGGGCCCGACAATCGAAACCGGAGGAATCCATGAAATTCAAATCTACCCTGCTTGCTGCAGCCATGGTGGCTGTTGCGGTGCCGGCGCACGCCGAATCCGTGAACATCGGCGTGCCGAACTGGGTCGGCGCCAAGGCGATCGCGAACCTGATCAAGGTTGTCGTCGAGACCAAGATGGGCGGCACGACCGACATGGTGCCCGGCACCAACGCCAGCATTTTCGCCGGCATGGACCGTGGCAAGGGTGAAATCGACGTCCACCCGGATGTCTGGCTTCCGAACCAGGAAACGTTCACCAACGAGTATGTCAAGAAGAAGAAGACGGTCGTTCTGAGCAAGAACCCCTATGTCGGCCGCCAGGGCTTCTGCGTCTCGAAGGACTTCTCGAAGAAGCACAAGGTCACCTCGGTCTTCGACCTGACCCGTCCGGAAGTCGCCAAGGCGATGGACAGCGACGGCAACGGCAAGGGCGAGATCTGGATCGGCGCGCCGGGCTGGGCCTCGGCCAACGTCAACGAGATCAAGGTCCGGGACTACGGCCTGATGGCGTTCATCGAGCCGGTCCGCGCCGAGCAGAGCGTGATGACGGCGCGCGTCGGCGACAGCATCAAGAAGAAGCAGGGCTACGCCTTCTACTGCTATTCGCCCCACGCCATCTGGAACATGTACGACATCGTCCGGCTGGAAGAGCCGAAATACGATCCCAAGAAGTATATCATGGTCCAGCCGAAGCAGAGCGCGGACTGGAAGAAGAAGTCCAAGGTGATGACCGAGGACGCGCTGAAGGCGGTCCAGGTCGCCTATTCGAAATCGCTCGAGAAGCGCTCTCCGACCATCGCCGCCTTCCTGCGCAACATGAAGCTGGACTCCGACACGGTGAGCAATCTGGTCTTCCAGGTCGCCGCCAAGCGGCGGAATCCGGAAGAAGTGGCCAAGGAATGGGTCGCGAAGAACGGCAAGCGCGTGGACGGCTGGCTCGGCCTGTAGGCCAGCGGCAGCCTGCGCCTGAGGAAATCGGAGCAGCCACCGGGGCCCCGGCCCCGGTGGCGCTCCGTTTTGAATCGACCGCCGAAGCATGAGTGCCGTTGCAACCGCGGGCGCGACTGGAACCGACCGGCCGGATAACGCCATCGAGATCGAGGGCGTCTGGAAGATTTTCGGCGCCCGCGCCGCCGAAGCGCTCGGCGCCATCCGGGCCGAAGGCATCTCTAAAGCCGCGGTTCTGGAACGGTTCGACTGCGTCGTCGGCGTCGCGGATGTCAGCCTTTCGATCCGGCGCGGCGAAATCTTCTGCGTCATGGGCCTGTCCGGCAGCGGCAAGTCCACGCTCGTCCGCCATATCAACCGGCTGCTCGAGCCGACGGCCGGCCGTATCCTGGTCAACGGCGAAGATATCCTCTCGCTGCAGGACCAGGCCCTGAGGCGCTATCGCAACGAGCATATCGGCATGGTGTTCCAGAACTTCGCGCTGATGCCGCACCGCTCGGTCCTGGACAATATCTCCCTGCCGCTGGAAATCCGCGGCGTCAGCAAGAACGAACGCACCGAAGTGGCCCAGCGCGCGATCCGGATGGTCGAGCTCGGCGGCTGGGGCCACAAGTTCGCCCACGAATTGTCCGGCGGCATGCAGCAGCGGGTCGGCCTCGCCCGGGCGCTCGCCGCCGACCCCGAGATCCTGCTGATGGACGAGCCGTTCAGCGCGCTCGATCCGCTGATCCGGCGGCAGCTGCAGGACGAGTTCATCAAGCTCGCCGGCGTCATGAACAAGACGACCGTCTTCATCACCCACGATCTCGACGAGGCCGTCCGCATCGGCGACCGGATCGCGATCATGCGCGACGGCCGGGTCGTCCAGACCGGCCGGCCGGAAGAGATCGTGATGCACCCGGAAGACGACTATGTCGCCGATTTCGTCGCCGGCATTTCGCGCCTGAAGGTGGTGCGCGCCCATGCCGTGATGACGCCGCTCGAAGAGCACGAGGCGAAACACGGGCCGATCCCGGCCGGGGCGCGGCGCTTCCGGCACGACGAAAACCTGAGCGTCCTGATCGAGGCCGCGATCGAGGACGATGCGCCGGTCCTGGTCACCGGTGAAAACGGGCGGGAAATCGGCGCGATCACGCGCGCCGACCTGCTGCGCGCCGTAGTGGAAGGGACGGAAACGTCATGACCGGCGTGCCCGAATCGGCTGCGCCGGCCGGCGACCGAACGGACCAGATCGGCCCGCTCGTCGAGGAGTTCACCGGAACGGACGGCGCGTACTATCGCGGGACCTTCGAGCGGATCGGCGGTTCTTCCAGTTTCGTCTGGATCTTCCATCCCTGGGCCGCGCTGCTGGGTCCGGTCTGGTACGGCGCGCGCGGCCTGTGGAGCGCGGCCCTGCCGTTCCTGCTGGTCGAGACCTTCGCCTTCATCCAGATCGCCCGCGGCCTGTTCGGCAACCTGGCGACCGACGCCTACGACAGGGTTGCGCAGATCGAGGCTACGCTGGCCTTCCGCAAGAAACAGCTCGAAGCGGCGCGCGCGGCCAACGCCGACAATGTCGACGTATTCGAACGGACGGTGAAATCGCTCGAAGCGGCGATCGGCGGCATCCGGCAGGAAGCCGTCGAAATCGAACAGGGGGCGATCTGGGTCGTCCTGTCCGGCGTCGCGATGCTCCTGCTGTTCAAGGCGGCCGAGGGTTTCTGGGCGAACCGGGCACTGGAGAAGCGCTTTTCCGAATGGCTGTCGAACCGGAAAGTCGCCAGCGGCGTCACCCTGCGCCGTACGCTCCTCAGCATTGTCTTCTGCCTCGTTATCGTGGCGGCCTCGATCCTGCACTATGCCTTCCCCGGCGAGTTCGGGATCCTCGCCGGCTTTCCGACCGACGACGTCTTCCACAGCGAATCGAGCGAGGCGGTAAAGGCCTTTTTCGAGGCCGTCACGACCGGCGGCAGCGCCTTTTTCGGCTCCATCGCTTTTGGCATCCGGGTGATTCTGGATTTCCTCGAAATCGTGTTCGTCGAAACGCCCTGGCTCGTGGTGGCCAGCTTCATCATCCTGCTGACGGGCCTGTCCGCCGGCGTGCGTCCGGCGGTCTGGTCGGGCGCCTTCCTCGCCTATATGGGCGTGCTGGGCTTCTGGGACAAAGCGATGACGACCCTGGCGCTGCTCGGCACGGCGGCCTGCATTTCCATCGCCATCGGCATCCCCCTCGGCGTGTATTGCGCCCGGCGGCCGCGGGTCTATTCGGCGATCCGGCCGATCATGGATTTCATGCAGACCATGCCGGCCTTCGTGTTCATGATCCCGGTGATCGCCTTCTTCGGCACCGGCAAGCCGGCTGCCGTCGTCACGACGATGATCTTCGGCGGCACGCCGGTAGTGCGGCTGACCGTGCTCGGCCTGCGCGGCGTGCCCGAGGCCGTGCGCGAGGCGGCCGTCGCCTACGGCGCCTCGAAATTCTACCTGCTCACGAAGGTCGACCTGCCGCTCGCCAAGCCCTCGATCATCGCCGGCATCAACCAGACCATCATGCTCAGCCTGGCCATGGTGGTCGTCGCTTCGCTGATCGGCGCCAAGGGCCTCGGCGAGGACGTGCTCGAAGCGCTGCAATACGCCTCGGTCGGGCAGGGCATCCTGGCCGGCTTCGCGATCCTGTTCTGCGCCCTCATCCTCGACCGCATCGTCGCCGGCGCCAAGTCCTGAGTTCGGCAGCCAAGTCCGCGGGCAGACGCGCACATAGCACTGGAAACCGGCAGACCGCCCGACGATAATCGCTTCGTCAGGCTGCTGCGGGCGGGGAAACGATCCCGGCTCGCCCAGACATTGTGACTGGAGGGACAAGCCATGAATACGGTCGAAGAGTTCGAAGCCCTCTGGCCGGGCGGCGTCAATGCGGTTCCGGCCATAACCCCGGCGCCGCGGCCGGCGGATCTCAACGGCAAGCGCATCGGCTTCCTGTGGGACTACGCGTTCCGGGGCGACGAGATCTTCCCGATGCTCGAACAGACCCTCACCGGGGCCTGCGACGACGTGGAGATTGTCGGCTACGACGCCTTCGGCTCGACCTTCGGCGGCACCGAGCACGAAACGCTCGCCGCGCTGCCGCAACGGCTGAAGGACCTTGAAATCGACGCGGTCGTCTCCGGCGTCGGCTGTTGAGGCGCGTGCACGCCCGCCGTGTTGCGGGCCAGCGCCATTGTCGAGAAATCCGGAATACCCACCGCGTCCCTCGTCTGTGACGGTTTCATCGGCCAGGCCGCCGGCATCGCGCCCGGCCTCGGCATTGCCGGCCTGCCGGTCGCCCGCATCGTCGGCCATGTCGATGGGCAGGATCGCAGCGAATTGCACCGAAACCTGAAGGCGGTCACGTCGAGCGCCGTGATCGACTGTCTCACCAATCCGGTGGAATCGGAGTCTGCGGCCTCCGGACTCACCAACGATACCGTTGTCGCGCGCGGCTCGTTCGACGACGTCAACACGCTGTTCTACGAGCAGCGCTGGAGCGACGGCCTGCCGATCGTGCCGCCGACGGCCGGGCGCGTCGCCGCCTTCCTGGCGCATACCGACGACGACCCCGACCGCGTTATCGGCGTCCTGAAGCCCTCGGGCTCCGCGGCAACGGTCCGGAACGTGGCCATCAACGGCGTCATGGCGAATTGCCTGCCGGAATACATGCCGGTGCTGATCGCCATTGCCGAAGCGCTCGCCGATCCCGGCTATGGGGTCGAACACAGCGGCGATACCACCGGCGGGGATGCGCTCATCGTCCTGAGCGGCCCGGTCGTCGACCGGCTGCAGTTCAATTGCGCCGAGGCTTCGCTGCGCGACGGCTATCGGGCGAACACCAGCGTCGGGCGGTTCCTTCGCCTGTTCCTGCGCAACGTCGCCCGTTGCCTGCCGGGCGGCACGGACAAGAGCACCTTCGGCCATACCTGGCGCGTCGTCCTGGCCGAAAACGGGGCGGCGGCGCAGGACCTCGGCTGGCCGTCGTTCAGCGCCGACGCGGGCTTCGAACCCGATGCCAGCACCGTCACCATCGGCCGGTTTACCGGCAGCGGCGTGATCGGCTCGATTTACGGCAACGACCCGGACAGGATTGCCCGGTACCTGGCCGACGGACTGGTGCGCCAATCGGGCTGGGAGCTCGTCTTCACCGTCGGCTTTTCCCGCGGCCTCTATCGCCCGCTGCTGGTCCTGAGCCCGATGGTGGCGAAAACGCTGGCGCGAAGCGGTACGACCAAGGAGCAGCTGCGCGCCCTGTTGTTCCGGTATGCGCGCCTGCCTGCGCACAAAATGGAATCCTATATCGGCAGCTGGTCCAACATGGTTCCCGGAAACCGGACTCTGAATCGGCTGGTGGAGGACGGCAAGGCCGCGCCGCAATTCGGCGAAAGCGACGATCCCGAGCGCCTGGTGCCGATCGTCGAAGATCCGGAGCACATCCTTCTGGTGCTGAGCGGCGATCCGCTCCGCTCCAACGCCTGCGCCTTCGCCAGCAATGGCATGCACGGTTTCCCGACCAGCAAACGCATCCGTTTGCCGGCGGCAATGCGCGAGCGGTCGTAGAAACCGGTATTGCCGAATCGGCCTCCCGGACCGCGCCGGGCGCTAGTCGCAGTGGCGAGAGCCTGACCGTTTCATTCGGCGCCGCCGATGAGCCGGAAATGCGCCCCCTCGACCGGCCCTTCGATACGCCGCTTCGCGGCTACTCAGGATAAGGGTGAGAGTTATCCAGATTTAAGGAATCCCCAAAGCCTCATCCCGAGTAGGCCCCGAAGGGGCCGTATCGAGGGGCGTTGCGCAACCGCGATTCCAACCGGAACGAACATACTCTGGAAATCAGGCCGCCCACTCGGCCCGCACGTCCGGATCGGTTTCCGCCGCCATTGCGTCCGGCTTCAGCACTTTCCCCCGCGCCGGATCGAGCCGCCGCAGCGCCCACACCGCCGCGCCGCGCACCAGGGCCGATCCATCCAGCAACAGACTTTCCGCCGCCCCGGCCAGTTCCGGGCTGCCGCTGTTGCCGATCGCGATCAGCACGTTGCGCACGAACCGGTCCCGGCCGATCCGCTTGACCGCCGACTTGCGGAACACGGCCCGGAAGCCGGCATCGTCGAGCGCGGCGAGGTCGGCGAGGTGCGGCGCCGCCAGTTCGGCCCGCGGCAGGAAGGCCGGCTCTTCGGTCATGCGGGCGTATTTGTTCCACGGGCAGACCGCGAGGCAATCGTCGCAGCCGTAGATCCGGTTGCCCATGCGCGGCCGCAACGCGCGCGGGATCGGCCCCTTGTGCTCGATGGTGAGATAGCTGATGCAGCGACGCGCATCGATCCGGCCGGGCGCCGGGAAAGCGCCGGTCGGGCAGATATCGAGGCAGGCCCGGCACGAGCCGCAATGATCTGCCTCCGGCGCATCCGGCGGCAGGTCGAGGTCGGTCAGGATCGCGCCGAGGAACAGCCAGCTGCCGAACTCGCGCGAGACGAGATTGGTGTGCTTGCCCTGCCAGCCCAGCCCGGCCTGCTCGGCCAGCGGCTTTTCCATCAGCGGGGCGGTATCGACGAAGACCTTGACTTCGGCGCCGTACCGCCCGGCGATCCGGCGCGCCAGCGCCTTCAGTCGCTTCTTGATAACGTCGTGATAGTCGTCGTTCTGCGCATAGACCGAAATCGCGCCCCGGTCCCGCCGGCGCAGGATTGCCAGGGGGTCGCCGGCCGGCCCGTAGTTCACGCCCAGCACGATGGCGCTCTGCGCGTCCAGCCACATGCGCTCCGGCGAGCGGCGGCGCGCCTGGGTCATCGCCAGCCAGCCCATGTCGCCGGCATAGCCGTGTGCCAGGAAGCCGTCGAGATCGTCGCCCGCGGCCTCGGGCAGCCGGGCCGGCGTGAAACGGACGGCGTCGAAGCCAAGCCGCGCCGCTTCGTCCCGGATATCGGCGGCGGCGCTCATCTCCCGGGGACCGGCTCGGTTCCGCCTCAGCCGCGCCCGCGATAGGGCGCGACGCCCTGGTCGGGCAGCCACAGCCCCGACGGCGGGTCGCCGGTCTGCCAGAACACGTCGATCGGCATGCCGCCGCGCGGATACCAGTAGCCGCCGATGCGCAGCCAGGCCGGCGCCAGCGCCTCGACCAGCCGCCCGGCGATGCCGACGGTGCAGGCCTCGTGGAACGCGCCGTGGTTGCGGAAGGAGGTCAGGAACAGCTTGAGGGACTTGCTCTCGACGATCTTGCCGTCCGGCACATAGTCGATCACCAGATGGGCGAAATCCGGCTGGCCGGTGAGCGGACACAGCGAGGTGAATTCCGGGCAGGCGAAGCGCACCAGATAGGTCTTGCCGGGATGCGGGTTCGGCACCGTCTCCAGCCCCGCCTCCTCGGGCGAGGCGGGAATTTCGGTCGGCTGGCCCAGCTGGGTCAGCGTGTAGGTTTCGGTCGGGGCGGACATGGTGGGTCTCGACGCCTCCTTCGGCGGTCGCTCAGGCCTCTTGCGGGTCGAAGGCCGTCTCGGCCGCGGCGCGATCCTGCCTGTATACCCCGAACCCGCCGCTTTCGAGCGCTGTCCGAATGTCCCGCATCAGATCCTGGAAATGCTGCAGATTGTGCCAGGTGAGCAGGATCGGCCCCAGCATCTCGCCGGCCTTGAACAGGTGGTTGAGATAGGCGCGGCTGAAGCCGCGGCAGGCCGGGCAGGCGCAATCCGGGTCGAGCGGCCGGTCCGCCCCGGCGTGGCGGGCGTTGCGGATGTTGAGCTCGCCGCCCGGCACGAAAGCCTTGCCCGTGCGCCCGGAGCGGGTCGGCAGGACGCAATCGAACATGTCGATGCCGCGGGCGACGGCGCCGACGATGTCCGACGGCCTTCCCACGCCCATCAGGTAGCGCGGCCTGTCGTCGGGCAGGGCCGGCGTCGTGACGTCCAGCGTGTCGAACATGGCCTGCTGGCCCTCGCCGACCGCCAGCCCGCCGACGGCGTAGCCCTCGAAGCCGATCGCGCCCAGCGCCGCCGCGGATTCGGCGCGCAGGTCCGCGAATACGCTGCCCTGGACGATGCCGAACTGGCCGTAGCCGGGCCGGGCGCGGAAGGCGGCGCGGCTGCGTCCGGCCCAGCGCATCGACAGGCGCATCGAATCGGCGGCGGCGGCCTCGTCCACGGGCCAGGGCGTGCACTCGTCCAGGACCATGGAGATCGTCGCATCCAGATCGTCCTGGATCGCCGTCGAGCGTTCGGGTGTCAGCTTGTGCTCGCTGCCGTCGATATGGGAGCGGAAGGTGACGCCCTCCTCCGACATTTTGCGCAGGCTGCCGAGCGACATGACCTGGAAGCCGCCGCTGTCGGTCAGGATCGGGCCGGGCCAGCCCATGAAGCGGTGCAGGCCGCCCAGCGCCTTCACCCGCGACGCGCCCGGCCGGAGCATCAGGTGGTAGGTATTGCCGAGCACGATTTCCGCGCCGGTGCCCGCGACATGCTCCGGCAGCATGCCCTTGACCGTCCCGGCGGTGCCGACCGGCATGAAGGCCGGCGTCTCCGCCGTGCCGTGGGCCGTGTGCAGCCGGCCGCGCCGGGCGGCGCCGTCGGCGCCCAGAAGCTCGAACCGGAACTCAGCCATGCGCCCGCCTCACCCCGGCCTCACGTTTCGCGCTCCAGCAGGCAGGCGTCGCCGTAGGAGTAGAAGCGATAGCCGTTTGCGACCGCATGGGCGTAGGCTGCCTTCATCCGTTCGGTGCCGGCGAAGGCGCAGACCAGCATGAACAGGGTCGAGCGCGGCAGGTGGAAATTGGTCAGCAGCAGGTCGGCGCTGCGGAGCGGCGTGCCGGGAACGATGAAGATGTCGGTTTCCCCGGCGAAGGGGCGGATCCGGCCGCGCTCGTCACAGCAGCTTTCCAGCAGGCGCAGGCTGGTCGTGCCGACGGCGACGATCCGGCCGCCGGCGGCGCGCGCGTCCCCGATCCGCTGCGCCGCCTCGGCCGTCACGACGCCGGTTTCGGCGTGCATCCGGTGGTCGGCCACCCGCTCGGCCTTGACCGGCAGGAAGGTGCCGGCGCCGACATGGAGGGTGACGAAAACATGGCCGACGCCGCGTGCGGCCAGCGCTTCCAGCAGCCGGTCGGTGAAGTGCAGGCCGGCGGTCGGCGCCGCGACCGCGCCGCGTTCCCGCGCGTAGACGGTCTGGTAATCGTCGCGATCTTCTTGCCGGGCTTCAGCCCGCGCGATGTAGGGCGGCAAGGGCATCTCGCCGGCCGCTTCGAGCGCCGACAGCAGGCATGCCGCGCCGTCATCGAACGCGAGCAGGAAATCCCCGCCGTCGCGCTTTTCGACGACCGTGGCGTCGGGCAGGCCGGGGCAGCGCACCGTATCGCCCCGCCTGAGCCGCTTGCCCGGGCGGGCGAAGGCCAGCCATTGCGCCCCGGCCGCGTCGTCGCACGGGAGTTGCCGGTGCAGCGTGATCTCGACGCCGGCCTCGCCGCGCGCCGCCGTCCTGACGCCGCGAATCCGTGCCGGGATAACTTTGGTGTCGTTCATCACCAGCAGGTCGCCGGGCCGCAGCATTGCCGGCAGGTCGCGGATCGACCGGTCCGCCGGTTCGGCGCCGACATGGAGCAGCCGCGCCGAATCCCGCGGCCTTGCCGGCGCCTGGGCGATCCGGTCTTTCGGCAGCGGGAAATCGAAATCGTCGACGCGCATCGGGCCTCCGGCAGGGGCGGAACCGGTCTCGGCGGCTCGCCTACAGGAATTGGCATCCGCCCGCGAACGTGGTAGCGGGCCGTATCGTCGCTTTTTCGCACCGCAAGGCCGCCCCCTTGACGGCATCGGCCTGCCGGCGGGGCATCGCAGAGGCACTGGATGACGACGGCGGAGACCCCTTCCGGCAAGGGCGCCGGGGACGAGAACTTTCCCGTCGGCTCGTTCCTGCTGCCGAAACGGCTCCGCCCGAGGGTCGCGATCTTCTACGCCTACGCCCGCGCCATCGACGATATCGCCGACAATCCCGCGCTCGCCCCCGAAGACAAGGTCGCCCGGCTGGACGGGTTCGACCGCGCACTGACCGGCGAGACCGACGATCCGGCCTACGGGAAGGCGCACCGCATCCGCGAGACCATGGCCGGGACCGGCCAGGTCATCCGCCATTGCCGGGACCTGATCGTCGCCTTCAAGCAGGACGCGGTGAAATCCCGCTATGACGACTGGGACGACCTGATGAACTATTGCCGCCATTCGGCGGCGCCGGTCGGCCGCTTCCTGATCGACCTGCATGGCGGGCCGGACAGCGCCTGGCCGGCCGCCGACGCCCTGTGCAACGCGCTCCAGGTCATCAACCATCTCCAGGATTGCGCCGACGACTATCGCACCCTCGACCGGGTCTACCTGCCCGGCGACTGGATGGCGGCCGAGGGCGCGGCGGTCGAAGACCTGCGCGCCGCCGCCATGACGCCCGGCCTCCTGCGGGTGAAGGACCGCTGCCTCGACGGCGTCGACGCCCTGCTCGTCGAGGCCCGGCCCCTGATGCCCACGTTGCGCAGCCGTCGCCTGGCGCTCGAAAGCGCCGCCATCCACGCGCTGGCCCGCACCCTGTCGAAGCGCCTGCGCAACGGCGATCCGGTCGCGACGCGCATCGAACTCACCAAACCGCGCGCCGGCCTCGTCGCCGGCCGGGGCGTGCTCGGCGAACTCGCCCGCCGCTGGATGATGCGCGAGAGGGCGCCGACACCGGGGACGTGAGGGGGCGGGCGCCGAAAATGCGTGGCGCCTGCCGTGACGCGGCGATAGACTCCGTGCGGAAACAGTGACGGCAAAGCCGCCCCGACAGCCCCGTTCCGTGACCGATCCCGCCGCATACCCCGACCGACCGCCGCCGCAGCGCCAGGACAGCGCTGGCGACGGCCTGCCGCCGCCGGATTTCGAGGCGCAGACCCATGCGCAGGAGATCGTCCAGGCCTCCGGCACCAGCTTCCTGGCGGCCATGAAAGTCCTGCCGGAGGACCGGCGCGCCGCCATGTATGCGATCTACGCCTTCTGCCGCGAGGTCGACGACATCGCCGACGCCGCGGCGCCGGCGGCGGAGAAGATCGGCCGGCTGAAGAACTGGCGCAGCGAACTGGACCGGGTCTATCGCGGCGATCCGCAGATGCTGACCCTTCGCGCGCTGGTCCGTCCGGTCCGCCAGTTCGGCCTGGAGAAGGACGATTTCCTCGCCATCATCGACGGCATGGAAATGGATGCGGTCGAGGACATTCGCGGGCCCAGCCTGGCGAAGCTCGACACCTATTGCGACCGGGTGGCGTCCGCGGTCGGCCGGCTCTCGATCCGGGCGTTCGGCGCCGAGGAGGCGCGGGCCCAGCGGGTCGCCCATCATCTCGGCCGGGCCCTGCAACTGACCAACATCCTGCGCGATCTCGACGAGGACGCCCGGCGCGGCCGGCTTTACCTGCCCGCCGAGCTGATCGATGCGCAGGGCCTGGAGTCGCGCGATCCCTACACGGTGCTCGGTCATTCCGCCCTGCCGGCGATCTGCACGGAGGTTGCGCGCATGGCAAAGCAGCACTACCGGATCGCGCTGCAACACATGCGCAAATGCCGGCGCGGCCCGATGCGGCCGGCGCGGATGATGATGATGGGATACCGCGCGATTCTCGTTGCAATGGAGCGGCGCGGCTGGCGGCGCTACGCCGAGCCGGTGTCGATCTCCAGACCGCGCAAGCTGTGGATCGCCGTGCGCTACGGGCTGATCTGAGCCGGATGACGTCCGACGGCACGCCGCCCCGAGGGTCCCGGGCCTGGGTGATCGGCGCCGGCCTTGCCGGCCTGTCCGCTGCGGTGCGGCTCGCCGGGCTGGGCTGGTCCGTCACCGTTTTCGAAGCGGCCGGCCAGCCGGGCGGGCGCTGCCGCTCGTTCCACGATGCCGCGCTCGACCGCCTCATCGACAACGGCAACCACCTGCTGCTGTCCGGCAACCGGTCGGCGATGGCGCTGCTGCACGATATCGGGGCGCCCGATCCCCTGATCGAGGTTGCGCCCGCGTGCCTGCCGTTCGTCGATCTCGGGACCGGCGACCGCTGGATGCTGCGGCCGAACCGCGGGCCGCTGCCCTGGTGGGTCTGTGCCCCCGGCCGGCGCGTGCCGGAGACCCGCCTCGCGGACTATGCCGCCGCCTTGGGCCTGCGCCGGGCCGGGGACCGCACGGTCGCCGACCTGTTCGACGGGCCGCCGGGATCGCCGCGCCGCCGCCTCTACGAGCGGTTCTGGGAGCCGATGGCGGTTGCCGTGCTCAACACCGAGGCCGCCGCCGGCGCGGCGCGGCTGCTGTGGCCGGTGATGTCCGAAATCCTGCTGCGCGGGGAGGCTGCCTTCCGTCCCTGCATCGCGCGGAGGGGCCTGTCGGAGAGCTTTGCCGATCCGGCGGTGAAATGGCTCGAAGCCCGCGGCGGCAGGTTTCGACCCGGCGTCCGGGTCCGGGCGGTTTCCGTCGACAATACCGGGGTATCCGCGCTGGCCGCGGGCGGCGAGACGATCGCCGTCGCGCCCGGCGAGCCGGTCGTCAGCGCCGTGGCGCCGGCGGCCTGCGCCGGCCTTTTCCCGGATATCGCGACGCCGGCGGAATACCGGCCGATCGTGAACCTGCACTACGTCGTCGGGAGCGTTGCCGGGGGCGGGATCGCCCTGCCCGGCGGCTTCCCGCTGCTGGGCCTGATCGGGGCAACGGCGCAATGGCTGTTCCTGCGCGGCGACGTCCTGTCCGTCACCATCAGCGCCGGGGTCGCAGAGGCCGGCCAGCCGCACGACCGGCTCGCCGGTGCCGTCTGGAAAGAGATTTGCCAGGCGACCGGTGCGGAGGGCCCGGTCCCGCCCTGCCGGGTGATTACGGAAAAGCGCGCCACCATCGCCCAGACGCCGGCCCAGGAGCGGCTGCGGCCCGGCGCCAGGACCCGCTGGCGCAACCTGTATCTGGCCGGAGACTGGACCGATACCGGCCTGCCGGCGACCATCGAAGGCGCGGTCCGGTCCGGCGAAACCGCGGCGCAGGCGATCGGCCGTCCGCCGGCGGAGGCAGCGCCGTAATTTTTCCTCCCCTTGAATTCCCCTGCGAAAGTCGGGCAGAGCCAAATTGGCCGGCGGCGGACCCTTCCCGACAATACCCCTCCCCCTGCCCCCTCCCCCAAGGAGAGGGGGGTAAAGCATTGGGAATACGGCAGTTTTTCGGCTCTGGCGCGGCGTTTCCGGGACAAAGTTCCTCTCCCCTTCGGGGGAGGGGCAGGGGGAGGGGGCAAGCGCGCGCGGCTCGCCCCTTTCGCAGAGGAATCCGCCGAAGCGGGGGAAGGATAATTTCGCTGCGGAATCCGGGCGCCCCTCAGGGATGGAGGCCCCGGACCAGCGCGACATAGTCCGGATCGTCCGGCGGAAGCAGGCCGTGCCGGATCAGGAAATCGACGATCACCAGGTTGCAGTTGTCCTTGAATTCCCGGGTTTCGGAAACGGTTTCGGCGACCCGCTCGATCGGCCAGAGGGCGAAGCTCTCGATCTCGCCATCTGTGTTGCGCGGCACGAAACCGGGCGGCAGTTCCAGGTCGAAACAGAATTGCACATCGGGCTTGAGGCCTTCCGGCGCCTGCTGGACATAGGTTATGGCACCGACCGGCCGGGCCCGGCGGGCGAGGGCTTCCGGGATATCCGCCTCCTCGGCGCATTCCTTGACCAGGTTTTCCATGAGGCCGAGTCCGACGGGCTGGCCGCCGGCCACCATATTGTCCAGTCGGCCCGGATAGGTCGGCTTGTCTTTCGCGCGCCGGCCGATCCACATGTGCAGCGCGCCGTTGCGCCGGACGTAGCCGTTCAGGTGCACGCCCCAGGCCCGCAGCCCGAGAAAGGGCACGGCGGCCCGGTCGACGACGAATGCGGGTGTCTCGCCGAACCGGCGCGCCGCCGGATAAAGTTCGCCGCGCAGCCGGGCGATCAGGCCGGCCTCCGACAGGTGCGCCGCCGCCCCGGCGATGGCGTCGTTGCGCGCCGCCGCCGTCTGCGGCCCGCCGCCGGCCGTATCCGCCGCAAAGGCAAGACCGCCGTCCCCGCATCGGACGATGGCGTCGGTGGCGGAAAGTAACGGATCGACCCGATCGTTGCGCACCGCGCCGAGCCGCCGGCCATCGACGACGAACGGCGTAAAGGCGTCCGGATCGTGCCGGTTGATTTCCCGAATCCGGTCCAGCAAGCTCATGCGCGATCCGGGGCAACGGGCGGGCGACCGTTCAATCGGGCGCCGTCACGGTAATGCCGATAACGAAGCCGCCGATCAGGCCGCAGACGGCCAGGACCAGGGCTGCCAGCGCAATCCGGCCCGGCCATTTCCGGCCGCGCCCGGCGATCAGTGCGATCGCGGCCATGAGCACGGCAGCCAGGCCGGCGGGCAGCGGGACCAGCAGGCCGGCGAGCGCCATCGGAACCGCGAACAGCGACAGGGCTACGGAAAAGGCGGTGCGCGACACGGGTCGGCGCGTCCCGGTTTGGCGCGTCCCGGTTTGGCGCTTCCGGGGCCGGCGCCCCGCCCGCCCGGCCGCCTTCGGCTTGGCCCGCTTTTTCGCCGTAGGGCGGGCGGAACGCTTCTTCCCCGGTTTCGCAGCGGCACTCATGACGCCGTCGCAAACAGCGCATCAGTGGCGGTATTCCGGACACTCGCGCTCCAGTATCCGATGGACCGAACGGAAATGGTTCTCCGCCATATCGGCCAGGTCTTCGTTCAGCTGCTGGGCCGTCAATTCGGCAATGTCCTCCGGCACCGGCCGCAGGGCCTTGCCGGTCGACAGGGCCATGACCTGATGCATCGCCGCACGTTCCAGATAGTAGAGCCGGTTCCAGGCGAGCGGCACGCTTCCGCCCGTCACGATGACGCCGTGGTTGGCGAGAAACAGGGTGGAGCGGTTGCCCAGGGCTGCCGCGATGCGGTCGCCTTCCTCGCGGTGCCCGGCCAGGCCGTTGAAGGCGGTATCGTAGCTGACCTCATTGTGGAACATCAGCGATGTCTGGCTGAGCGGCAGCAGCGTCGGGTCTTCCAGCATGGTCAGGGCCGTCGCATAGGGCATGTGGGTGTGCAGGACGCATTTCGCCTGCGGCGCGGCCTTGTGCAGGCGCCAGTGGATATAGAAGGCGCTGGCCTCCGGCGGTTCGTCGCCTTCGATCAACGTCCCGTCGTCGTCCACAAGCAGCAGGCTGGACGCGGTGATTTCCGACCAGTGCAGGCGCCGGGGATTGATCAGGAACAGGCCGTCCGCGCCGGGGACGGCGAAACTGAAATGGTTGCAGACGCCTTCGCCGAAGCCGAGCCTGTCGGCCATGCGCAATGCGGCGGCGAGGTCCCGGCGGGCCTGCCGGATCGCTTCGTCCTGGGATGAGATCGACAGGTTCGCCACAGCCGGCGCCTCCCTGAAAAATGTGCCGGGCCGATGGCAAAATAATGTGGCCGCCGCTGCCCGGCCGGTCAATGCCGGTAACGGCAATGAGAGCAAAATCGGCGGGAAACCACAATTCCTGCACGCCTTCGTGAACGAAGGGGATTTGATTCGGGACAGTCAGTGAGTATCTTTGTATCGGTTTCGCACCACACACCCGATAACATGTCTCAACGGAGGACCGAACCATGAAGCAAGTCAACGCGTTGACCGTTGCCGCCGCCGTCGCCGGCGCCCTTTCCCTGGCTGCCGTCACGGTGGCGACCCCGGCCATGGCGGCCAAGACCAAGTGCTACGGCATCGCCAAGGCCGGCCAGAACGACTGCGGCAATGCAGCGGGCACCCACAGCTGCGCCGGCCAGTCCAAGGTCAGCTACAGCGGCGACGACTGGAAGGGTGTTGCATCGGCCGAAGCTTGCATGGAAGCCGGCGGCCAGACCAAGCCGTTCAAGGGTATGAACCCGAAGAAGAAGTCCAGCTGACGCCGGATCGATCGAAGAGGCGGCGCGGCCTTGCCGCGCCGCCTTTATTTTCGCCCGCGTCCCATGCGTCCGTGTCATGTCCGGACGAGCCGAAAGCTCTTGCTACTTGCGGGCGGGCGTCCAGATATAGAGGGGCGGCAGGCGGTATCGGATGGCGGCAGAGGACGGCATGGCCATCGAAAACGGGAACGGATTGGCTGACACTTTCGCGCGCGATCCGATCCCTGCCGCCGCGGGCGTCGGCCTGCGCCATACCCACTATGGCGATTTCCTGAACGGCGGGCCGGCGGCCGCCTGGCTGGAAGTTCACTCCGAAAATTATCTTTGTCCGGGCGGGCCGCGGCTGGCGGCGCTTGAGGCGATCCGGCGAAACTATCCCCTGAGCTGCCACGGCGTCGGCCTGTCGCTCGGCAGCGCCGAAGGGCTGGACTCCGGCCATCTCGCGCAGTTGCGGTCCCTGATCGACCGGTTCGAGCCCGGCCTTGTCTCGGAGCATGTCTCCTGGAGCACGACCGGCGGCGACTATCTGAACGATCTGCTCCCCCTGCCCTATACCGAAGAGGCGCTGGATATCCTGGTGCGTAACATCGGCCAGGCGCAAGACGCGCTGGGCAGATCGATCCTGATCGAGAATCCGTCCTCTTACGTCACCTTCGCCGAATCGACGATTCCGGAATGGGAGTTCTGCGCGGAGGCTGCGCGGCGCAGCGGCTGCGGCCTGTTGCTCGACGTCAACAACATCCATGTCAGCGCCCATAACCACGGCTACAATGCCCTGGAATTCCTGAATGCGATCCCCGGCGACCTGGTCGGCGAGATTCACATCGCCGGCCATGCCGATACGGAATGGGACGGGCGGCCGGTGCTGATCGACGACCACGGATCGAGGGTCAAAGAGGCGGTCTGGGACCTGCTGGATGCCGCGCTCGCGCGGCTCGGGCCGAAGCCGGTTCTCATGGAATGGGATATGGACCTGCCGCCGCTCGGCACTCTGCTCGGCGAAGCGGCGCGGGCGCAGGTGGCGCTGGACAGGCTCGTGCCCGAAACCCGGATTCCGGCCGATGCTGCCTGACCTGCAAGCGGCCTTCCATGCCGGAACGATCGGCCGCGACACCGATGCGGCAGCGGCGCTCTCCGCCGGCGGCATGCAAAACGGCCATCGTTTCGGCATCTACACGAACAATATCTTCCGGTCGCTCACCGGCGTGCTGGAAGCTGCCTTCCCGACCGTCTCCAATCTGGTCGGCGAGGAGAATTTCGCCGTTTTGTCCCATCGATTCATCGCGGCGCACCCGCCGCAGCGGCCCCAGCTCTATGCCTATGGCGCAGACTTCGCATCCTTTCTGGCCGGCTTCGCGCCGGCGGTCGGGGAACTGCCCTTCCTGCCGGATCTCGCGCGCGTCGAGTGGGCGGTGAACGAGGCCTATTTCGAAGCCGATGCCGAGCCGCTGGCTGCGAAACATCTGGCCGGGCTGGCGCCGGACCGGTATGCCGGGCTGCGCCTCCGGATGCACCCGACGGTCCGCCTGATCGGGTCGGACTGGCCGGTCTGGGACCTATGGGGCGCCGAGGCGTTGCCGGATCCGTGGCCGCCCGGAAAGCAGGAGGCCGCGCAACGGGTGCTGGTGCGCCGGCCGGAAAGCACGGTCGACGTGGTCATGCTGGCGCCCGGCGACTTCGCCTTCCTCGGCGCGCTCGCCGCCGGCGACGCACTCGGCGAGGCTGCCGCTGCGGGCGCCGGCGCCGGCGCGGACTTCGATCTTTCGACCTGCCTCGCCGGCCATCTGGCAGGCGGCACCTTCCATTCCGACTACACGATAGATAACGGCTGATACCGCCAGGGCATCCCGGGAACTCAGCCAAGCAAGGAGCAGAATTAGATGAGAATGACCGAAACCAAATCGACGGAAGAGGGGCTCGACGGCCTGATCCAGCAAACCTTCCGCCTGTTCGAGCTGATCCCCTATTCTCTGCTCGCGCTGGGCGCCCGGTTCGCCGTCGCCCTGTTCTTCTTCCGCTCGGCGCTGACCCGGGTCGGCGAGAAAATCGACCTCGGATTCATGAGCATTCCGCTGCCCTGGGCGATCGCCGAAAACCAGGATTTCGTGTTCGCCGAATACAAGTATTTCGGCTTCGAGATGCCGGAATGGTTCCACGCCGTCTCCATGCATCCGATCGTCTGGGCGGAGAGCATCGCGCCGCTCTTCCTGATGGTCGGCCTGGCGTCGCGCTACGCCGCGGCGGTCCTGTGCTTCATGGCGCTGACGATCGGCCTGGTCGTCTATCCGAACTTCTTCTCGAAGGAAACGCTCGCGTTCGCCGTGCTCGCCGCCATGATCGTCAAGGGCGGCCCGGGCGTTATTTCGCTCGACGCGCCGCTCCGGCGCCTGCGCTGGCCGAACAACTGATCCGGCGCCCCCTTCGGCAAGCTCAGGGCAGGCCCCTCGATACGCCCCGGATTCGATCCGGGCCTACTCGGAAGAGGCCCCCTTCGACAAGCTCAGGGCAGGCTCTCGATACAGCGCTGGCGCGCCTACTCGGGATGAGGATTTTTTTTGACCCGCCCTCACCCTGAGTAGCGGCGAAGCCGCGTATCGAAGGGCGGGTCAGAACACCCAGTAGCCGCCGTCAATCAGGTGGCTGTCGCCGGTGTGGAAGGCCGAGGCGTCGCTCATCAGGTAGACCGCGATGCCGCCGAAATCCTCCGGCCGGCCCCAGCGGCCCGCGGGCGTGCGGGGCAGGGCGGCTTCGGCGAAGCGGTCCCAGGCGAACAGCGTCTCGGTCATGTCGGTCTCGATCCAGCCGGGCAGGATGGCGTTGGCGGTGATGCCGTGGCGGGCGAAATCCACCGCCATCGCCCGGATCATCGAGACGACGGCGCCTTTGGTCGCCCCGTAATGTTCGTTCCGGGCCGCGCCTGAGAGAGCGGCGAGACTCGCCGTCGCGACCAGCCGGCCGCCGGGGTCGCCGTTTTCCGCCCGCTCGACCATATGCCGGGCCGCGGCGCGCAGGGTGTAGAACACGCCGTCCAGGTTGACCTGCATCACGCGCTGCCATTCGGCGTCGTCGATCTCGAAAAAGCTGCGCTTGCGGCCGGTGACGCCGGCGTTGGCGAACACGCCGTCGACCCGGCCGAACTGCGCCAGGGTCTCGGCGAAGGCGGCCTCGACCGCCGCGCTGTCCGAGACATCGACCTGTTGTGTGCGGACCTTCCGGCCGGTCGGCACCAGCCGCCCGGCGGCGGCGGCGTTCTTCTCCGCGTTGGTGCCCCAGATGCAGATATCCGCCCCGGCCTGGGCCATCGCCTCGCAAAAGCCGAGGCCGATGCCGCCGTTGCCGCCGGTCACGAGGGCGACTTTTCCGGTCAGGTCGAACGGCGCGTACATGGCGGGCTCCGGGCGTTGGGGAACCGCCTATAAAGCCGAACGGCCGCCGCCGTTCAAGTGCCGCCCCGATTTGGCGTTGCTCCGGTCCTGAGTCCCGCAAGGCGGCGGCTCGAGCAACCGGATGGACGGGTGACAGGTTGGACCGGTTGCACGGGTAACGGTTTTCTCCGTTCGTTCGGTTTCCGCGTGGCCCGGCCGGGCTTTCTGAGACGGCAATCGTCTTTCGGATTGGCCGGCGGCACGGTTTTGACGCCGCCGACCCTGTCGTTTATTCGGTTGACAAGCCCATCTCCGGATCGCTATATTTTCGTGCGAAACGCAAGCTTGGCTTGCCTTCATTCCGAGGCCCGCGCTCCGGCGCGGGCTTTCGCGTTTTCGGGACCCATGGATTTCCTGTGACCTACATTGCGTATCTGGACGAATTCGGTCACGTCGGTCCCTACATCGATCGGACTCACCCAAAGCACAATGACAGCCCTGTGTTCGGCCTCGCCGGCTTCGTCCTGCCCCTGGACGAGGTCAGGGGGTTTGCGACATGGTTCTTCAAGCGAAAGTGCGAATTGCTGGCTTTCGAAATCGCCCGGTCCGAAGAACATCCCGCAGTGTGGGAGAAGAAGGGATCGAGCCTCTACACGGTCAGGAACGTTGCGACCTACCCCGAACTTCGCAAGCTCACGAATCGCCTGCTCAACAAAATCGCAAAGCTCGGCGGGTTCGTGTTCTACGTCGGAATCGAGAAGACTGCGCCTGTCGGCGTTCACAATCCGAATCTGCTCTATCGAAGGATCCTCAGCGAGGCCATAAAACGCCTCGATGATTTTTGCATCGAAGACTGCAATACATCGAGCAATTTTGTGATGGCGCTCGATGAGCACGACCAGCGCGCCGCCCTGATTACCGAAGCATCACGCAACATGTTCGGAGGGGCGCAGCCGAGGCGTCACCTTATCGAACCCCCGTTTCAACTGGAGAGTCACCGATACCAGACGTTGCAGGCTGCCGACTGGATTGCCGGGTTGGTTGGCCGCTTTGGCGCCTTTTGGGCCGACCCGGACGGCTTTCACGAAAATGCCGTCTTCCGGAAATTATTCGAGGACCGGCTTCGCCGCGCCAGCCGGAGAAGCGGAATACGCAACGGAAGTCTGGCCTCTGCGAGCCTTGTCTGAAACCTCCCCCAAGGTCTCACCGCCCGGACCGGAGTTCGCGGCAAACGCCCGCGGCAGCAAACCGGTTTTCGTGCCGGGAAAATCCGAACTGAATAGCTGCCGACGAATAATGAACCGGACCGCCGCCGGGACTTTACAGGCGCGCCGGGCGCGGGCATGGATGGCGGAAGACGAACGGGAGCGGAAAGCGGGGAGCGATGGCGCGCGAAACCTTCACCTGGCGGCCCGAATGGGCGCACATTTCCTATGCGGAGACCAGCCAGTTCACCGAGACCTACGGCTTCGCCGGCAGCCACGGCCGGGTGAACCTGGAGGGCGTCCGGTTCCTGCCGGAAGGCAAACCGTCCGACACGTTGCTCGTCTACATGCATCCGGCCTCGACGCTCCAGCTCCTGCCCATGCCGCGGGCGATGGCGCGCCACGGCGTCCATGTCCTGTGCGCCGCCAGCCGCTATCCGAAGAACGATACGTCGCTGATCATGGAAAAGGTCGCGGCCGACCTTGGCGCCTGGGTCCGGCACGCGAAGGAGGACTGGGGCTACGGCAAGGTCGTGCTGGTCGGCTGGTCCGGCGGCGGCTCGCTCTCGCTGTTCTACCAGTTCCAGGCCGAAAACCCGACGATCACCCACACGCCCGCCGGCGACCCCTACGACCTGACGGCGGCCGGGCTGATCCCTGCCGATGCCGTCATATTCCAGGCCGCGCACCTGTCGCGCGCGGTCGTGCTGGCCGACTGGATCGATCCTTCCGTGCGCGATGAGAACGACCCCGACGACCGCGATCCGGAACTCGACCTCTACAATCCCGCAAACCCGAACCAACCGCCCTACAGCGCCGATTTCATCGCCCGCTTCCGCGCTGCCCAGCTCGCCCGGGTGCGCCGCAAGACGGCCTATGTGCGCCAGATGCTGGAAGACCTGAAGAAGCGCGGCGGCAACGAGATCGAGCGCAGCCTCATCACCCACCGGACGATGGCGGAGCCGCGCTTCCTCGATCCGGCGCTGGACCCGAACGACCGCGAGCCCGGCATCTGCTATCTCGGCGTGCCGGAGACGGTGAACAGCGGCCCGGTCGGCCTCGGCCGCTTCTCCACCCTGCGCGCCTGGCTGAGCCAATGGTCGCCCGACGATACCAACGCCCATGGCGGGAAATGTGTGCGCACGGTGAAGGCGCCGCTGCTCGCCATCGAGAATTCGGCCGACGATGCGGTGCCGCAGCCCCACACCGGCATGATCTACAACGCTGCCGGCAGCGCCGACAAAACGATGAAGGTGATAAAGGGCGGCTCCCATTATTATCTCGGGCAGAAGGAAAAGCTGCAGGAAGCGGCCGACACCTGCCTCGACTGGCTGAACGCCCGTGGCTTCGGCGCCTGATCCCGAAGGGCCGGCGGCCGGCGGCTCGCAAATTGGAGGTCTGGAGGGCCGCGTCGCCATCGTCACCGGCGGCGGCCAGGGCATCGGCCGGGCGGCGGCCCATGCCTTCGCAGCCTGCGGCGCGCTGCCGGTAATTGCAGACGTCAACGGTGACAAGGCAGCGGCGGTGGCCGGGGAAATCGGACCGGCGGCGCTGGCCGTACCGACCGATGTCGCCGATCCGGCGTCGGTCGAGGCGATGGCGGGAACCGTGCTGGGCGAACGCGGGCGGATCGACATCCTGTTCAACAGCGCGGCCATCTTTTCGACCCTGAAGATGCGCCCGTTCTGGGACATTCCGCTCGACGAATGGCGGCGGGTGCTCGACGTCAACATTACCGGCACGATGCTGGCGACGAAGGCGGTCGTGCCGGCGATGCGCGCGGCCGGCTGGGGCCGCGTCATCAACGTCTCATCGGCCGCGGTCAACCGCGGGCGCGACCGTTATCTCCACTATGTCGCGTCGAAAGCCGCCGTGATCGGCATGACCCGCTCGATGGCGCGGGAACTGGGCGACTTCGGCATTGCCGTGAACTGCATCCTGCCCGGCGCGACCATGACGGAAATTCCGCGCGAGACGACGACGCCCGAAGGCTTCAGGGCGATGGCCCAGGCCCAGTGCTTCAAGCGCACCGAAACGCCGGAGGACCTGCTCGGCTGCATCCTGTTCCTGGCCTCGCCGCAGACCGGCTTCCTGACCGGCCAGTCCCTCACGGTCGACGGCGGCGGCTCGCATCTGTAGGCCGGGCGAATGAACATTCTGTTCGTCTGCACCGGCAACATCTGCCGTTCCCCGACCGGCGAGGCGGTGCTGCGCCGGATGGCCGAAACCGCCGGGCTCGGCGATGCGGTAACGATCGATTCGTGCGGCACCCATGCGTACCACACCGGCCAGCCGCCGGATGCGCGGGCGCGCGAGGCCGGCGAACGGCGCGGCTACGATTTCTCCGGCCAGCGCGCCCGGACGCTTTCGTCGACCGATTACGACCGGTTCGACCTGATCCTTGCCATGGACGGCGGGCATTTCGACCGGCTGCGGCAGGCTGCGCCGGCGGCGCGCACCGGCCGGATCCGCCGGTTTCTCGAATTCGCGCCCGACGCCGGGTTGCGGGATGTCCCCGACCCCTATTACGGCAGCCCGGAAGACTACGAACTGGCGCTCGACCTGATCGAGACCGGCTGTCGCGGGATCGTCGAAATGCTGCGCGAAGAAAGGCAATCGGCATGACGGACCTCGGCGATGTCTGGAAACGCGATGCCACGGCCCAGGCAGAACTGGTCCGGCAGCGCGAGGTGAGCGCCCTTGAGCTGGTCGATGCCGCCATCGGGCGTATCGAACGGCTCAATCCGGCGCTCAACGCCGTCGTCCATCCGATGTATGAGCAGGCCCGGACGGCCGCCGCCGGCGATCTGCCGGACGGGCCGTTCCGCGGCGTTCCGTTCTTCCTGAAAGATCTGGCCGCTGAGTTCGCCGGCGAGCCGATGACCGAAGGATCGCGGTTCCTCAAAGGCTATGTCTCGGATGGCGACAGCGAACTGGTCGCTCGCTACCGCGCCGCCGGGCTTGTCGTCCTCGGCAAGACCAATACCTCGGAATTCGGTCTGCTGCCGACGGCCGAGCCGGAGCTGTTCGGCCCGGCCCGCAACCCGTGGAACACCGACCATATGACCGGCGGTTCCAGCGGCGGATCAGCGGCGGCGGTCGCGGCCGGGCTGGTTCCGGTCGCCCACGCCAACGACGGCGGCGGCTCGATCCGCATTCCGGCATCCTGCTGCGGCCTGTTCGGCCTGAAGGCGACCCGCGGGCGCAATTCGCTGGCGCCGCATTACGGCGACATGGGCGGCGGCATCGTCCACGAACATGTCGTCAGCCGCTCGGTGCGCGACAGCGCGGCGGTCCTCGACTCCACCGCCGGCGCCGCGCCCGGCGATCCCTATGCGCCGGCGCCGCCGGCCCGGCCCTTCGCCGCGGAGGTCGGAGCCGATCCGGGCGCGCTCCGCATCGCCGTGATGACCGGGTCGATGAATGGCTGCGACGTGCATCCCGATTGCGTCGCCGCGGTCGAGGATGCCGCCCGGCTGTGCGACTCGCTCGGCCACCGTGTCGACCATGCCGAACCGGCCATAGAGTGGGACACGATCGCCAGACTGTTCTCCAACCTGTGGGCCGGCATGTTCGGCTGGGTGGTCGCCGACTGGTCGCGCCGACTGGGCCGGGCGCCCGCGCCCGAACATTTCGAACCCTGGACCTGGCGCATGTACGAGGTCGCGCAACGGACCGGCGCCGCGGACTATCTTCTCGCGGTGCAGGACGCCCAGCGCATTGCCCGCATCGTCGGCCGCTTCTTCGAACACTGGGACATGCTGCTCACGCCGACTGTCGCCGCCCCGCCCCTGCCGGTCGGCAGCTTCATCTGGACGGAGGAGACCCGCCGCTCCGCCCGGCAGGCGGTCGCGCAGTTCAGCTCCCACACGCCGCTGTTCAACGTGACCGGCCAGCCGGCCATGAGCGTGCCGCTGGCCTGGAACGGCGCGGGATTGCCGGTCGGGGTGCAGTTTGCCGGGCGCTATGGCGGCGAGGCGGCGCTGTTCCGACTGGCCGGGCAACTGGAACGGGCGCGGCCCTGGAAGGACCGCTGGCCGGCCATCGCCGGCTGACGGGTTAGCGCCGGCCGAACAATCGTTCGAGATCGTCCAGTTTCAGTTCGACATAGGTCGGGCGGCCGTGATTGCACTGGCCGCTGTGGGGCGTGGCCTCCATCTGGCGCAGCAGGGCGTTCATCTCGTCGCCGTTCATCGGCCGGCCGGCCCGTATCGAACTGTGGCAGGCGATGGTGCCGCACACCTCGTCCAGCTTCTCCTTCAGCGAAAAATCGCCGCCCAGATCGACGACCTCGTCGGCCAGGTCGCGTATCAGACCCTGGATGTCGCCGTCGCCCAACAGTGCGGGATATTCCCGCACGACGATCGCGCCGCCGCCGAATTTCTCGATGACCAGCCCGAGTTCCGCCAGATCGCCGCGGCGCGCGATCAGGGCGTTAGCCAGATCGTCCTCCATTTCGACGACTTCCGGGATCAGCAGGCCCTGGCGATGAACGCCGCCGTTGGCGAGCGCCTTCTTCATTTCCTCGTAGACCAGCCGCTCGTGCGCCGCGTGCTGGTCCACGATCACGATCCCGTCGGCGGTCTGCGACACGATATAGGTCCGGTGGACCTGAGCCCGGGCTGCGCCCAGGGGATTGTCGAAAGCGGTATCGTCGACCGCAGGCGCCTCGACCGTGTGCGCTGCCGGCGCCGAAACGCCGTTGAACACGCCGGTTGCCGGCCCGTGCTGCGGGTCCGGGCCCTGCCATTCGGTCGTCGCTTCGGCCATACCGTCGAAAGACGGCCGGTAACCGTTGAACGGCTGCTTCGGCCCGTGGGACGGCGCCCCGCCATTCGACGGACGAAAGGCGCCGAGCGCAGTGTCCGAAACGGTCGTCGACGCCCGGTGGCCGGCCTCGGCCAGCGCGTGTCGCAGGGCGCTGACGATCAGCCCCCGGACCGTTCCGGCATCGCGGAACCGGACTTCCGTCTTGGCCGGATGGACGTTCACATCCACATCGGCCGGCGGGATTTCGAGGAACAGGGCGACGAGCGGATGGCGGTCGCGCGCCAGGAAATCGCGATAGGCGCCGCGCACGGCCCCGGCCATCAGGCGGTCCTTGACCGGCCGGCCGTTGACGAAGAGATACTGGTGCCGCGCGGTTCCCCGATGCAGCGTCGGGACGCCGATATGGCCAGTCAGTCGAATGCCGTCGCGCAGGGCGTCGACGCGCACGGCATTGTCGGCGAAATCCTTGCCGAGGATGGCCGAAAGCCGCGCCAGCCGGCCATCGAACATGTCCCCGGTGTTGACCGGCAGCGCGAGCAGGGGACGCTCGCCGTCGCCGCGCAGTGAGAAACCGATCTCCGGATGCGCCATCGCGAGGCGATTGACGATATCGCAGATCGCCTGTTGCTCGCTGCGCCCGCTCTTGAGGAATTTGAGCCGGGCCGGCGTGGCGTAGAACAGGTCGAACACCTCGACCCGGGTGCCGCCGGGCATCGGCGCCGGTCCGGGAATGCCGCGCAGCCCACCATGGATATGGATCGACCAGCCGGAATCGGCGTTCGCTTCCCGGGTCGTGATCTTGAGCCGGCTGACGGCACCGATCGAGGGCAGGGCCTCGCCGCGGAAGCCGAGGGTCGCGATGTTGACGAGGTCGTCGTCCGGCAGCTTGCTGGTGGCGTGACGCTCGACGGCAAGCGACAGGGCCTTGCGCCCCATGCCGCAGCCGTCGTCGGTCACGGCGATATAGCTTCGGCCGCCATCGCGCACGACCGCATCGATCCTGCGCGCACCGGCGTCGATCGCGTTCTCGACCAGTTCCTTGACGACCGCCGCAGGGCGCTCGACGACTTCTCCCGCAGCAATGCGGTTAACAATATCTGGTGGAAGGAGACGAATCATTCACCAGATAATGTAACCTACTTTTCCCCGGATTTCGAGAGATAATCGCGCATCAGCGCCTTTCCCGCGTCCACGGCAGGTTGGGTGTAGGGGTCGACGCCCAGCATGTATCCGGCGATCGCCGTTTCCAGCATAAAATGCATCGCCAAGGCGCCGACGGTCTCCGCATCGACGCCGGTTCTCCGCAGGCCGATCCGCCGCACCGGGCGCCCGTTTTGCGCCAGAATCCCGGCGGTTGCGCGCGCCGCGGCCTGCATCAACTCGCCGAGAGTCCGGCCGTCCAACCACTCCAGGCCGGGGGCGTCGAGGCGCAGCGGCGGCGTGTCGGCGGGCGGCTGATCGATAATCGTGTAGGCGCCGATCGGGGGACCGTCGAGCCAGAACTGGAGCTGACTGTGCTGGTCGACCATCCCGAGGGCCGGATAGGGCATGCTGCCGCAGCCCTTCTTGCCGAGGCTCTCCGCCCAGAGCTGGCAGTACCAGAGGGAAAATTCGGCCAGCCGGTCGGCGTAGGGCATCAGGATGCTGGCGGTCACACCCCGGTCGTGCATCAGCGCCACCTGCATCGCCGCGCCCAGGGCCGGCGGGCAGTCTGTTGCCGTTTCCGCCGCCAGCGCCCGTTCCGCGACGCTGCGCGCCCCGGCCCGGACCGCCCGGCCATCGACGCCGTCGAGGGCGGCCGGCAACAGCCCGACATTGGCGAGAACGGACATGCGGCCGACGACATCCGGCTCGTGGTCCAGAACCGCAATGCCGTGGTGCCGGGCGAGGCGGCGCAACGGCGACTCCTGCGGTCCGGTCACAACAAGAAACCGCCTGGCGGCCTCGGCCGGGCCCAGTGTGTCCGCCGCCACAGCCCAGCAATGTGCAAAGACCGCCAGGGTCTCGGCGGTGGCACCCGTCCTGGAAACCGCGAGAAACGCGCAATCCGCAATTCCTCCGTCCAGCACCCCGTCGACGGTGTCCGGATCCGCATTTTCGATGAACGCCGTCCGGCCGTCCGGCGCGGTTGCGCACAAGGTCCGGGCGCCGAGCGACGATCCGCCGGTGCCGATCAGGAAAATCCGCGAAGCCCCGGCGGCAAGATCCCGCGCCGCAGTCTCGATCTCCGGCAGGTCGTCCTCGCGGAAGGCGTGGCGCATCAGGGGCGCGCCGGCCGCGTGCTCCTTGCGAAGCCGTTGCAGGGCGGTCCAGGCATCGCCGCACGCGGCGTCGAAGGCGGACTGCGACAGGCCGCGGGCGCCGGGAGGCGCCGCAAAGATTCCGGAAATATCCTGCGAATAGAGGGACGTCATGGGGATCGGCCGGCTTCAGGCCCGCCCGTCGATTTTCACCCGCCAGTGCTTACAGGCCGGCAGGCTTGCCGACAATGAAGAAGGTCAGCCGGTCCGGTTTCAGCAGGCTTTTCGCCACCCGCCGGACATCCGCCAGCGTTACGCTTTCGATATAGCCGTTCCGCCTGGCGAAATAATCCGGCTCCAGGCCCTCGAACTGCAAACCGACCAGCATGTCGGCGATGCGCGAAGAGCTGGAAAAGCGCAGCGGATAGCTGCCGGTCAGGTATTTCCTGGCCGCCTCCAGTTCATCGGCGGTCGGCCCGGTTTCGGCCAGGCGGGCCCATTGCGCCCGGACGATCGCGACCGATTCGGCGACCCGCGCATTCTCGGTCGCCACCGCGCCGAGCAAGAGGGACGTGCGCCGCATCGGCCAAAGATAGGAAAAGACCGAATAGGCCAGGCCGCGTTTCTCCCGGACTTCAAGATAAAGGCGGGAAGTGAAGCCGCCTCCGCCCAGAATATGGTTCAGGATATACGCCGCGTAATAGTCGGGATGCCGGCGCGGCAGGCCGGGCTGTCCGAACATCGCCACGCTCTGCGGTGTATCGAACCGTTTGACGACAGTTCCGCCTCCGAGCTTCGGCGCGGATTTCGGCACCGGGCGCGGCGCCTGCTTTTCCGGCAGGCCGCCGAATGCCCTGTCGAGCAGCACCGCGAGCTGCTCCGGCGTCACGTCGCCGACGACGCCGACGAACAGGTTGTTCCGGGTGAAGTTATCGGCGACGAAGCGCTGCAGGTCGGCCCGTCCGATCGCGCCGACGCTCTTGTCGGTGCCGGAAACGGGACGGCCGTAGGGATGGCCCGGATAGGCAGACGACCAGAAGGCGCGCCGCGCCAGGTAACGCGGCTGCCGGCTGTTGCGCAGATACTTCGACACCAGGCTGGCGCGCATGCGCTCCACCGCGTCGGCATCGAAACGCGGTTCGGTCAGCGCCAGGCCGGTCATCTCGAACGCCGTATCGCGGTTGCGGCTCAAGGTCCTGAGCGTGCCGTGGAACTGGTCGCGGCCGACCTCGAATCCCAGCTGGATCGACAGGGTTTCGAGTTTGGTCTGGAAGGCCAGAGCATTCATCGGCCCGGCCCCTTCGTCCAGCAGGATAGAGGTGAACTCCGCCAGTCCCTCCTTGCCCGCCGGGTCGAACGAACCGCCCGCGCGAAACCCGAAGCTCATGGACAGGATCGGGTTGCTGTGATCCTCGACCAGCCAGGCGACGATGCCTGACCGGCTGACAACCTTGCGCACCTCGACCGCGGCCGATGCGGTGGAAACCGCAAACAGGCCAAGCGCGACGAGAACGACGGCGCCGGCCCATCCGGCTATGTACTGGCGGACGCTCATCGCTTCTGCACCTCGGCCTTGTCCGTCCCGGCGGATTTCTCCGGCAGCAGCAGGGCGGTAACCGACTTGCGCCGTTGCAGGACGAAGCGCGCCGCGGCGTTGACCCGGTCGACCGTGACCGCGCCGATCCGGGCCGGCCATGCCTCGACATCCTGTACCGTCCGGCCGACGACGAGCGATGTCGCGACGGCGTTGGCGCCGGTCCGCAGACTGTCGCGGGCAAAGATCGCCATATCCTGCAATTGCCGCTTCGCCGCCTTGACGTCCTCTTTCGACACGCCCTTATCCAGGACTTTCGCAAGCTCGGCATCGACTGCCTTTTCGAGCCGGTCCATGTCGACGCCAGGCCGCGGCGACGCATACAGGTAGAAACTGGATGGACCGCGGCGGCTCGCGCCATAGTCGCTGCCGGCGGCGGTGGCCAGCTTCTGCCGGACCACCAGGCTCTGATAGAGCAGGCTGGTGGAGGACGAGCCGAGCAGCCGCGCCAGCACCTGCAGGGCGTAGGCGTGCTCCGCTCCGCGGCTGTTGTAGCCGGGCGCGTAGTACATCCGGCTGAACGACGGCCGGCGCACGCGGCGGTCGCGGTAGATCACCCGGCGTTCCGCGCGCTGCGGCGGTTCCACCAGGCGCCTGCGCGGCGGCGCCTTCAGCCGCGGCACGGCGCCGTAATATTTCTCCGCCAGGCGGCGCACCTCCGCCGGATCGACATCGCCGGCGACGACGAGGACCGCGTTGCCGGGGCCGTAAAACCGTTTGTAGAAATCGAGCGCATCCTGCCGCGACAGCTGCGCCATCTCGTGCATCCAGCCGATGATCGGGCGGCCGTAGCCGTGATTGAGGTAGAGGGCCCGGCGCGCCTGCTCCCACAGGATCGAAGAGGGCCGCCCCTCGATGCGCGAACGCCGTTCCTCGAGAATGACGCGTCGCTCCTGCACGACATCGTCTTCCGAGAGCACCAGGTTCGCCATGCGGTCGGCCTCGATCTCCATCATCCGGGGCAGGCGGTCCCTGGCGACGAATTGATAGTAGCCGGTGTAGTCCCAGCTGGTGAAAGCGTTTTCCCGGCCGCCATTGGCGGCGACAATCCTGGAAAACTCTCCGGATTTCAGCGTTTTCGTGCCCTTGAACAGCAGGTGTTCCAGAAAATGCGCAATGCCCGACTTGCCGGGCGGCTCGTCGATGGCGCCGGCCCTGTACCAGATCATATGGAGGGCGACCGGCGCCCGCCGGTTGACGATGACAGCCCCCCGAAGCCCGTTTTTCAGGGTGAAGGTCTCTGCGTTGAACAAGCCGCGGCGTTGGGGCTCGTCCGCTGCGGCCGGCAGGCCGGCTGCAAGCGTACCGCCGATCAGCACCGCGATCAGCGCCCCGAACAACGCCCTGGCGGCCAGGGCCGGACCCGGCCGCGGTGCGATGCGGTGTCCCTTTCGTCGACCGAACAAGGCACTCTCCTGCGATGGCTGACGGGCCCGCCGGCGAGAAAAACCGCGCGCCCGATGCTTTACGGGCGCTTTATGGCCGCGACTTGTGGCCGGGATGTGGCAAAGTCGATCGGGCCGCGACCCACCGGCCTTCCCGCCACGCGCAACCTGATCGGCACTGCGAACGCGCCTAGCTCTTCGTTTTCGCCGGCGGTTTCAGAAGTTCCTTTTCGCCCTTGCTCGGATCGTCTTCGTTGACGATCTCCTTGCCGCGGGTCTCGACACGGTCTTCACGGACGATCCTGGGGTTCGTGTCCAGGGTCCGGCTCTCGGTCGTTTCGCCGGCCGTTCCGGTCTTGAGATCGATCTGCTTCCGATCGCCGGTCTCTTGCGGCGTCTTGCCCGCGGCGGCGTTCGGCGCGCCTCCGGGGTCGCGGCTACCGCCGCCCGCGGCTTTGCCGGCTGTCGGCCGTTGCCCGTAACCCGGCGGGATCGCGAGCTTGGCCGTCTCGCTCTTGGCGCCGCTGCGTTTGTTTGCCGATTGGCTCAGTGTCTTCGCGACCGGATTGACGCCGTCGAATGCGTCGCCAAGGGATTCGCACCCGCCGAGCGCCAGGATGGCGCCGAGCGCGAATGCAACGCCGACGGGCCGCCGGACAGGGCACTCGTTTCGTGTCATCGCCATCGCCTTTCCATCGTTCCACGGAATTTTCCGGTCGGCCGGACCGTCACGCTATGTAGCGTTTTTCCGGTGGCCGAACAAGGAAACGGCCAGAATAACCGCCACCCCGCAAGTGATCGCCGCGTCCGCCACGTTGAACGCGGCGAAATGCCGGTCGCCGATGTGAAAATCGACGAAATCGACCACGGCGCCGAGCCGTGCCCGGTCCACCGCATTGCCGATCGCGCCGCCGGCGACCAGGCCGATTGCCAGCGTCATCCACCGGCCCCTCTCGGTGTGGAGCCAGACCAGCATACCGGCCACGATGACCAGGCTCAGGCCGACGAGAAACCAGGGTTGCCAATCGGAATCGCGGTTGAACAGCCCGAAGCTGACGCCCCGGTTCCAGACCAGGACGATGTTGAGGAACGAGGTGACCTCGATCGCCGGCCGGGCCGCGCTGAGGGCGCCGAGAACCCAGACCTTGCTGACCTGGTCGAGCGCCAGGACCAGCGCACCGAGGCCGGCAACGGCGCCGTATCGCCGGGCGGCCATACCCGCCCCGTCAGCGACGGGCCCGGACCGCATCGGCGCAGCGGCCGCAGGTCTCCGGCACGGCCGGATCGGTGCCCACGTCCGGCAGTTTTTTCCAGCACCGGCTGCATTTCGCGTCGCCGGAGGGCGCCGGCGTCACGGCAACGCCGGCGATTTCCGCCATCGTAAACGCGCCGCCGGGATCGGCGCTCGGCGTGAGCGTCGCCGCCGAGGTGATTGCGATTTCGGCAAGGTCGACGCCCTCCATGGCCTCGACAAAATCAGGTCTCGCCTCGACGATAGGCGCGGCGTCCAGGCTCGATCCGATCCGCTTGGCCGCCCGCTCTTCCTCCAGCGCGCCGGTGACGACGCGGCGCAGGGTGCGGATCTTCGACCATTTGGCCGCCAGGGCGTCGTCGCGCCAGTCCGCGGGGATAAGGGGGAAGGTGCGCAGATGGACGCTGCCGGCATCGTCGCCGTGCCGCGCCGTCCAGGCTTCTTCCGCGGTAAAGCAGATCACCGGCGCCAGCCAGGCGGTCAGGCAATCGAACAGGATGTCGAGCACCGTCCGCGCCGCGCGCCGCCGCAGGGTATCCGGCCGGTCGCAATAGAGCGCGTCCTTGCGGATATCGAGATAGAAGGCCGACAGCTCGGTGGCGCAGAAATGGTGCAGCGCGGCATAGAAGCCGTGGAACTCAAGGGCGTCGCACGCCTTGCGCAACTCGCCGTCCAGCGCATGCAGCCGGTGCAGCACCCAGCGCTCCAGCTCCGGCATATCCGCCGGCGCTACCGCCTCGTCCTCCGAATACCCGGCGACGTTGCCGAGGATAAATCGCAGCGTGTTGCGGAGGCGGCGGTAGGTATCGGCCTGCTGTTTGACGATCTCCGGGCCGATGCGCAGGTCTTCCGAATAGTCCGACGCGACGACCCACAGGCGCAGGATATCGGCGCCGTACCGGTCGCAAATCTCCTGCGGCGCCGTCACGTTGCCCAGGGACTTGGACATCTTGCGGCCTTCCTCGTCCGTCACGAAGCCGTGGGTCAGCACGGCGTCGTAGGGCGCGCGGCCGCGGGTGCCGCAGGATTCGAGCAGGGAGGAATGGAACCAACCGCGATGCTGGTCCGAGCCCTCAAGATAGAGCGAGGCCGGCCAGATCAGCTCGTCCGGCTCCTGCTCCAGGCAGAAGGCGTGGGTGCAGCCGCTCTCGAACCAGACGTCGAGAATGTCGTCCACCTTCTGCCACGGGCCGTCCCGGTGCTCCGCGCCTAGGAAGCGCTCGCGCGCGCCGTCGCGGAACCAGGCGTCGGAGCTTTCCTCCCGGAAGGCGTCGACGATCCGCGCGTTCACCGCCGGATCGTTCAGCACCTCGCCGGTTGCCGGATCGGCGAACACGGCGATCGGCACGCCCCAGGCGCGCTGGCGCGAGATTACCCAGTCCGGCCGTTGCTCGATCATGGCGTACAGGCGGTTGCGCCCGGCCGCCGGGAAGAAGCGGGTTGCGTCGATGGCGTCCAGCGCGGTCCTGCGCAGGCCTTCGACCTCGCCATCGCCCATGCCGATGAACCATTGCGGCGTGTTGCGGAAAATCACCGGCTTTTTCGAGCGCCAGGAGTGCGGATACTGGTGCTTCAGCCGCCCGCGCGCGATCAGGGCATCGGCCGCGGTCAGGGCCGCGATCACCGCCCTGTTGGCGCCGCCCTTCTTGCCCTTGTCGGTAATGACGAATTCGCCGGTGAAGCCGGGGGCATCTTCGGTGAACGCGCCGTCGGCGCCGACGGTGAAGGGAATCGCCGTCTCGATTCCCCGCGCCTTGAGCCGGGCCTCTCCGGCCGTCCAGATTTCGAAATCGTCCCGGCCGTGGCCGGGCGCGGTGTGGACGAAGCCGGTGCCGGCGTCGTCGGTAACGTGATCGCCGGCCAGCAGCGGCACATCGAAGCCATAGCCGCCGAGGCCGGCCTCGCGCAGCGGATGGGCGCAGACCGTATCTGCCAGTTCGTCCGCGGCGACCTCCCGCAGCCTCTCGAAACTCTCGACCCGCGCCGCGCCCATGACATCCGCGGCAAGGGCGTCGGCCAGGATGAGCCTGTCTCCGGCCTTCGCCCAGTTATCGTCGGGCGCCGCACTCACCTCGTACAGGCCATAGGGAAGGCGGCCGGAATAGCAGATCGCCCGGTTGCCGGGAATCGTCCAGGGCGTCGTCGTCCAGATGACGACCGACGCGCCGGCAGGACCGTCCGGCCCGGCGACGACCGGGAATTTCGCCCAGATCGTGTCGGACTCGTGGTCGAGATATTCGACCTCCGCCTCGGCGAGCGCCGTGCCCTCGACGACCGACCACATGACCGGCTTCGAACCGCGGTAGAGCATTCCGTTGGCCGCGAACCTCATCAGCTCGGCGGCGATCAGGGCCTCCGACTCGAATTTCATCGTCAGGTAGGGATCGTCCCAGCGGCCGATCACGCCGAGGCGCTTGAACTCCTGGCGCTGAACCTCGATCCAGTGTTCGGCGAACTCGCGGCACTCGCGCCGGAAATCGTTGATCGGGACGGCGTCCTTGTCCCGGCCCTTGGCGCGGTACTGCTCCTCGATCTTCCACTCGATGGGCAGGCCGTGGCAGTCCCAGCCGGGGACGTAGTTGGCGTCCTTGCCCAGCATCTGCCGGGTCCGGTTGATGAGATCCTTGAGGATCTTGTTGAGCCCGGTGCCGATATGGATGTTGCCGTTGGCGTAGGGCGGGCCGTCGTGCAGGATGAATTTCTCCCGGCCCTGGCTGATTTGCCGGAGCTGGCCGTAGAGGTCCTCCTCCTCCCAGCGCTTCAGAATCTGCGGCTCCAGTTTCGGGAGGCCGGCGCGCATGGGAAAATCGGTGCGCGGCAGGAAAATCGTGTCTCGGTAGTCGACGGTCATCGATCGTGTCCGGGAGAGGACCGGGCTTTCGGCGCCCGGTGCGGAACTGGAAGGGCCAATGCGCTCCGGCGTTATCGGCGCCCCGCCGGAAGGGCGGCGATAATTCGGCGCGCCGCCGCCGCATCCTTTGCGATCTGCGCTTTCAAGGCGTCCAGTCCATCGAATTTCGTTTCGGGCCTGACATAATCCACAAGACGCACCCGGGCGAGCCGGCCGTAAATATCGCTGTCGAAATCGAAGATGTTGACTTCGAGCAGGACCTTGTCGTCGCCGATCGTCGGGCGCTCGCCCAGGTTGGCGACGCCGGGCAGCCAGTCGGTCCCCGCGCTGTCGGGGTCGTCCAGCGCAATCAGGACGGCATAAACGCCGAAGCGCGGGCGCAGATTATCGCCGATATCCAGGTTCGCCGTCGGGAAGCCGATGGTCCGGCCGCGCCGGTCGCCGGGCAGGACATGGCCCTCGATCTCCCAGTAGCGGCCGAGCAGGGCGGCGGCGGTCGCCGGGTCGCCGTCGCGCAGGGCCCCGCGAATGCGGGTCGACGAGTAGCTGGCGCCGGTCCCGTCGTCGACTGCGGGCACCACGGTAAGGCCGAAGCGGCCGGCCTCGCTGTAGCCTTGCAGCGTTTCGACCGAGCCGGTCCGCCCCTTGCCGAAGACGAAATCGTAGCCGACCACGACATGGCTGACCTGCAGGCCGCCGATCAGGATGTCCTCGACAAAGGCTTCGGCCGTCCGGGTCGCCATCTCCTCGTCGAACGGCAGGACATAGAGCAGGTCGAGGCCCAGGGCTTCGAGCTGCCGCACTTTCGAGCGCAGCGGCGTCAGCCGGAACGGGTTCTGCTCAGGCCGGAACCAGGTGCGGGGATGGGGCTCGAAGGTGAGGATGCCGGCCGGCGCGTCCGCTGTCCGGGCCGCTTTGACGGCGGCGGCGATCACCGCCCGGTGCCCTTCGTGCACGCCGTCGAAGTTGCCGACCGCGACGACGGCGCCGGCCGCCTCGGCCTGAACGTCCCGCCATGTCCGGATCAGCCGCATGGCGCGGCCGGTCAGCCGTCGCGCGACGGCACCTTGACCATCGCTTCCCCTTCGATCACCGGCTCGCCGCCGACCATGCAGATCGTGTCCAGAATCGCGCGCTGCTTCTCGTCGTTGAGTTCGCGGACGGTGAGCCGGGTGTTCACGGTATCGCCGGCGCGCACCGGCGCCATGAATTTGAGCGACTGGCCCATATAGATTGCGCCCGGCCCCGGCAGCTTGTTGGCGATGACCGCGGAAATGAAGCTGGCCGAGAGCATGCCGTGCGCGATACGGCCGCCGAACATGCCCTCGATGCCGAACTGGTCGGACAGGTGGACCGGGTTGATGTCGCCGGAGACGGCCGAGAAGTTGGCGATGTCGGCCTCGGTGATCGTGCGCGAATAGACGGCGGTCATGCCGATCTCGAGATCCTCGAAATGGTAGCCGTGCAATTCGGCGCTGGTCACGGGCGCATAGGCGGGGCCGCGGTCTTCGGGCCGCTCGTCGCGGGGCATCGGCTGTTCTCCGGTCGGGGAAAGGAAAGGCGCGGGCGAAGCTATGGGCGGGCCGGAACCCCAACAATGCGACCGAAGGTATCCGGCTCCCGCGATGCCGGGGGAGAGTGCGAACCCCGCCCCGAACGCCCGCGTCTACTCCGCCGCTTGCTGCATTGCGGCCTTGCGCCGCTCGGCGGGATCGCGGAACAGGCGCATCAGTTCGGACTCGCGCTCAGCGGCGCAGGCCATGCTCGCTTCCTTGATATGGCCGTAGCCGCGGATATCGTCGGGGATGGCGGCGATCTGCACCGCCAGATCGTGGGTCTCGGCATCGAGCCCGCCGATCAGTTCCCGGACGATGGCTTCGTAGTCGGCAATCGATTTGCGCTCGGCCCTGCGTTCCGCCGTCCGGCCGAACGGGTCGAACGGCCCGCCGCGCAGGCCCTTGAACTTCGCCAACAGCGCGAAGGCGGTAAAGATCCACGGGCCGTATTCCCGCTTCTGAAGCTGGCCGGTCTCCGGATCGCGCCGTGCCAGCAGCGGCGGGGCGAGATGGACCGTCATGCGGTGGTTGCCGTCCTCGAAGGCCTGGGCGACCTGGCGGCGGAACGCGCCGTCAGAATAGAGCCGGGCGACCTCGTATTCGTCCTTGTAGGCCATCAGCTTGTAGAAGTTCCGCGCCGCGGCGAGCGCGAAGCCCGACCGGCCTTTCGCCTTGTCCCGCTCGGCCGTCTCGGCGGCCCGGACCAGGCGTTCGTAGCGGTCGGCGTAAGCGGCGTTCTGGTAGTCCGTCAGCTCCCGGCGCCGGATCGCGACGATCTCGTCGACCGTTTCGGCCTGCTTCGGCTTGAATTCGAGCGGTGCAGCCGGGAACGCAATCTTGCGCACGGTATCGAGGTCGACCGCGGCGCGGCGGCCCCAGTCCAAGGCCCGCTTGTTCGCCGTCACGGCAACGCCGTTCAGCTCGATCGCTTCGAGGATCGAGGCTTCCTGCAACGGCACCATGCCCTTCTGCAGGGCGTAACCGAGCATGAACATGTTGGTCGCGATCGAATCGCCCATCAGGCGGGTCGCGATGGCGGTCGCTTCCAGGGCCTCGAACTGCGCCTCGCCGACGGTTTGCCCGACGATGTCGAGCAGGGCCTCGCTCGGGAACTGCAGATCCTTGTTCCGGATGAAGCCGGCGGTCATCGTCTCCTGGGTGTTGACGATGGCGCGGGTTTTGCCCTGGCCCATCTTGGCGAGCGCATCGTTGCTCGATGTCACCACCAGGTCGCAGCCGATCACCGCGTTCGCCTCGCCGGCGGCAATCCGGACGGCGTGGATATCCTCCGGCCGCTCGGCAATCCGGATATGGCTCATCACCGCGCCGTTCTTCTGGGCGACGCCGGTATGGTCGAGCGTGGTGACGCCCTTGCCCTCGATATGGGCGGCCATGGAGATCAGGGCGCCGACGGTGATGACGCCGGTGCCGCCGATGCCGGTCACGAGGATGCCGTACGGTTCCGTGCAGTCCGGAATCGCCGGATCGGGGATCGCCTCGTCCGGCAGGTCGGCCGGGCGCACGGTGGCCGCGGCCCGCCGCGGCGCGGCGCCGTGCACGGTCACGAAGCTCGGGCAGAAGCCCTTGATGCACGAAAAGTCCTTGTTGCAGTTCGACTGGTCGATCCTGCGCTTGCGGCCAAACTCGGTCTCGACCGGCGTGACCGACATGCAATTCGACTGGACCGAGCAGTCGCCGCAGCCTTCGCACACCCGCTCGTTGATGAACGCGCGCTTCGGCGGGTCGTAGAATTCGCCGCGTTTGCGGCGCCGGCGTTTCTCGGCCGCGCAGGTCTGGTCGTAGATCAGCACCGATACGCCCTTCCACTCGCGCAGGTCGCGCTGCACCCGGTCGAGATCGTCCCGGTGGTGGAAGGTGACGCCGGGCGCGAAATTCATCGAAGTCGGGTACTTGTCCGGCTCGTCGGAGACGATGACGACCTTCTTCGCGCCTTCGGCATAAACCTGAAGGGATATATCGGCGACCGTCGGCTGGCCCTCCACGGGCTGGCCGCCGGTCATCGCCACGGCGTCGTTGTAGAGAATCTTGTAGGTGATGTTGACGCCGGCCGCGACGCAGGCCCGGATCGCCAGCAGGCCGCTGTGATAGTAGGTGCCGTCGCCCAGGTTGGCGAAGATGTGCCCGGCGCTGGAGAAAGCCGCCTGGCCGATCCACGGCGTACCCTCGCCGCCCATCTGGGTGAAGGTCGCCGTGTTGCGGTCCATCCATTGCGACATGAAATGGCAGCCGATGCCGGAGACCGCACGGCTGCCCTCCGGCACCCGGGTCGAGCTGTTGTGCGGGCAGCCGGAGCAGAAATAGGGCGTCCGGTCGAAGTTGACCGGCTTGGCGGCCAGCGCCTTTTCCTTGCGGTCGAGGAACTCGAGCCGCTTGCGGATCGCTTCGTCGTCGTGGAATTTCAGGATGCGCTCACCGATCGCCCGGGAAATGACGGCGGGCGACAGGTCGTTGGAAGCCGGCAGCAGCCAATTGCCGTTCTCGTCGAACTTGCCGACGACGCGCGGCCGGGATGCCGCATCCCAATTGTACAGCTGCTCCTTCAGCTGGTTCTCGATCAGGGCGCGCTTTTCCTCGACGACGACGATCTCTTCGAGCCCCTGGGCGAACTCCCGCACGCCGTCCTTCTCGAGCGGCCAGACCATGCCGACCTTGTAGAGCCGGAGGCCGATGGCGGCGGCCTTGTCCTCGTCGATTCCCAGGTCCTGCAGTGCCTGGCGGACATCGAGATAGGACTTGCCGCAGGTCGCGATGCCGAGGCGCGGCCGCGGACTGTCGATCGTCACCCGGTCGATCCGGTTGGTCCGGGCGAAGGCGAGCGCGGCATACGCCTTGTGGCGGAGCAGCCGGTCTTCCTGTTCGTGGATGCCGTCCGGCCAGCGGATGTTCAGGCCGCCGTCCGGCGGGGCATAGGCGTTCGGATAGTCGATCCGCACCCGGTCCGGCGCAACGGAGACGGATGCCGCGCTCTCGACCACTTCGGCGACCGTCTTGAAGCCGATCCAGGCGCCGGTATAGCGCGACATCGCCCAGCCGATCAGGCCGAAGTCCAGCATCTCCTGGACATTGGCCGGATACAGGACCGGCACCATCGCGGCGATGAACATGTGGTCCGACTGGTGGGGCAGGGTGGAGGAGCTGGCGCCGTGGTCGTCGCCGGCGCAGATCAGGACGCCGCCGTGCTTCGACGAGCCCGCCGCGTTGCCGTGCTTCAGCACGTCGCCGCAGCGGTCGACGCCGGGGCCCTTGCCGTACCACATGGCGAAGACGCCATCCTTGGTGGCGTCGGGAAACAGGGGCAGCTGCTGGCTGCCCCAGACCGACGTCATCGCCAGGTCTTCGTTGACGCCCGGCTCGAACTTGATGTGGTGGCGCTCGAGATATTTCTGCGCGCGCCACAGGTTCATGTCGAGGGTGCCGAGCGGCGAGCCGCGATAGCCGCTGATGAAGCCGCCGGTGTCCAGGCCGGCGGCAAGGTCGCGCTGGCGTTGCATCATGGGCAGCCGAACCAGCGCCTGGATGCCGGTCAGGAAAACCCGGCCCTCTTCCAGTTCGTATTTGTCTTCAAGAGATACTTTTTGCTGCGGCGTGGCGGCCATGTCTCGAAAATTCCGTTTCGGGCAATGTCGGCGGGTGCCCGTAACCTAAGTGTATCGGCGCGGGACGCCAAGCGCGGGTTCGACATGGGCTTTATTCGGCGCGGGCTCAGACCGGAACGGGCGCCGGCCGATGCCGGTTCGCCGCGCCGCCCGCCACGTTTACAGCCTTATGACGGCTTGTTAGAACCGCCTCATCGCGGGCAGGTTGCCCGGGCGACCGGCTCGAACGAAGGGCGGGTACGGCCCGGAATGAACGGCTGGGTCCGGGGCGTGGCGGGGGATTTCATGAAACTGATCGCCGGCAACAGCAACCGGCCGCTCGCCGAAGCGGTCTCCGCCTACCTCAACGTGCCGCTGACGCAGGCCAATGTGCGCCGGTTCTCCGACATGGAGGTGTTTGTCGAAATCGAGGAGAACATTCGCGGCGAGGATGTTTTCGTCATCCAGTCGACCTCGTTCCCGGCCAACGACAATCTGATGGAATTGCTGGTGATGCTGGATGCGCTGCGCCGCGCGTCGGCGCGCCGGGTCACGGCTGTGGTTCCCTACTACGGATATGCCCGGCAGGACCGCAAGACCGGCCCGCGAACGCCGATATCCGCAAAACTGGTTTCCAACCTGATCACGACGGCCGGGGCCAACCGGCTGCTCACGATCGATCTCCATGCCGGGCAGATCCAGGGATTCTTCGACATTCCGGTCGATAACCTGTTCGCCGCGCCGGTCTTCACCGGGGACATCGACCGGGAATACGGCAAGAACAACGGAGCCAGCGAGGCAATGATCGTCTCGCCGGATGTCGGCGGCGTGCTGCGCGCCCGGGGCATCGCCCGCCGGATCGGCGCCGACCTCGCCATCATCGACAAGCGCCGCGAGCGGGCCGGGGTCTCGGCGGTTATGAATATCATCGGCGACGTCAAGGACCGGGCCTGCATCCTGGTCGACGATATCGTCGATTCCGCCGGCACCCTGTGCAACGCGTCCGACGCGCTGATGAATGCCGGCGCCGAATCGGTGGCGGCCTATGTCACCCACGGCGTGCTGTCGGGCGGCGCGGTCGGCCGGATCGCCGGCTCTCCGATCGGCGAGATGGTGATCACCGATTCGATCCAGGCGACCGAAGCCGTCCGCGTCTCCAACAAGCTCCGGCCGTTGAGCATTGCCCCGCTGATCGGCGAAGCCATCCGGCGGATCAGCGAAGAATCCAGCGTCAGCAGCCTGTTCAATTGAAGCCGTCCCGGCCGCGGCGCGCACTGCCGGCGATTCGCCGCGGCCTCCTGTCCCTTGATCGGGGCGGCGGACGGTACCCATATCGCGGCTTCCGCGCGCGGCGCCCCAAAAGGCCGGAGGGGAGGCCGGTCGGGCGGATTTCTGCGAATATCGGAGACCAACGATGAGCGACTACGCTGTGCTCGAAGCGGCGGCGCGCGACCGGGCCGGTAAGGGGGCCGCCCGGCAGATCCGCCGCGAAGGCGGTGTGCCGGGCGTCATCTATGGCGGCGGCCATGACGTCGTGCTGCTGACGATCGATCCCCGGGTCCTGCATGCCCGGATGCGCAAGACGGGCTTTTTCGCAACCCAGTTTCATGTCGATGTCGCCGGGGAAAAGCACCGCGTCCTGCCGAAGGATGTGCAGTTCCACCCGGTGACGGACGATCCGCTCCATGTCGATTTCCTGCGGGTGACCGACCGTACACGGGTCACGGTCGACATACCGGTCCGTTTCGTGAATGAAGACGAGGCGCCCGGCCTGATCGAAGGCGGCGTGTTGAACGTCGTGCGCCATACCGTCGAGGTGGCGACCGCAGCCGGCAACATTCCGGAGGAGATCACCGTCGATCTCAGCGGCATGGCAATCGGCGATTCCGTAAGGATCGGCAGCATCACCCTGCCGGAAGGCGTGAGGCCGACCATCGCCGAACGCGATTTCATGATCGCTTCCGTCAACGCTCCGATGCAGATCATCGAAGACGAGGAAGTCGAGGAGGAAGAGGACGAGATGGACGTCCCGACCGTCGCCGAGGACGAGGCGGCGGAGGAACCGGAAGAGGACGACTGACCGCCGGCCGGACCGGGCGCCGCCGAACGACCTTTCGGGCGGCCGCCCAAAACATAGGGCGAACCCATGTTGCTCCTGGTCGGACTGGGCAATCCGGGACCGAAACACGCCGGCCATCGCCACAATTTCGGTTTCCTGGCGCTGGATGAAATCGTGCGGCGCTACAGTTTCGGGCCGTGGCGCGGCCGCTTTGCCGGCGCGGCGGCCGACGGCGAAATCGGCGGCGTCCGCATTCTGGCGCTCAAGCCCCTGACCATGATGAACATGTCCGGCCGCTCGGTCGGAGAAGCCGTACGCTTCCACAAGCTCGATCCGGCCGACGTGACGATCCTTTACGACGAACTCGATCTCGTGCCGGGAAAAATGCGGGTCAAGACCGGCGGCGGCCACGGCGGCCACAACGGCATCCGCAACATTGCCGCGCAGATCGGCCCGGACTTTCGCCGGGTGCGGCTCGGCATCGGCCATCCCGGCGACAGGGACCGGGTCACCGGATACGTCCTGCACGATTTCACCAAGGCGGAGCGCAAGACCGCCGGCGAGCTGATCGATGCGGTTGCCGCGGCCCTGCCTTTGCTGGTCGGCGGCGACGACAACCGCTTCATGACGAAGGTCAGCCAGGCCATGAACCCGCCGCCTCCGAAGCCGCCGGCCCAGAAACCGCCGACCCAGAAACCGCCGACCCAGAAGCCGCCGGACCCGAACGCGCCCGAAGGCGCCGCGGTATCGCCGGCCACCGGTGGGGATGCCGAATAAATGGGCTTCCGCTGCGGCATCGTCGGGCTGCCGAATGTCGGCAAGTCCACCCTGTTCAACGCGCTGACGGCGACGGCGGCGGCGGAAGCGTCGAACTATCCGTTCTGCACCATCGAACCCAATATCGGCCGCGTTGCGGTGCCCGATGACAGGCCGGCGGCGATCGCGGCCCTTACCGGCTCCGCCGCCGTCATCCAAACGCAACTGGAATTCGTCGATATCGCCGGGCTCGTGCGCGGGGCGAGCAGGGGCGAGGGATTGGGCAACCGGTTTCTCGGCAACATCCGCCAGGTCGACGCCATCGCCCATGTCGTGCGCTGCTTCGATAGCAGCGCGGTGACCCATGTCGAGGGCGCGGTCGATCCGGTGCGGGACATCGAGACCGTCGAGACCGAGCTGATGCTGGCCGATCTGGAAAGCCTGGAGGGCCGGGTCGAAAACGCCCGGCGCCGGGTCACCGGCGGCGACAAGGACGCCCGCGACCGGCTGAAGGCGATGGAGCCGGCGCTGGCCGCGTTGCAGGCCGGCCGTCCGGCCCGCCTGGCCGAAATTCCCGGCGGCTCGGAAAAGGCTTTCCGGGAGCTGCAGCTCCTCACCGCCAAACCGGTCCTCTACATCGCCAATGTCGATGAGGATTCGGCCTCGGCCGGCAACGATCATTCCAGACGCGTCGCGGACCATGCGGCGGTTAACGGCGCGGCCTGCGTGACGATCGCCGCAGCCATCGAGGAAGAACTGGCCCAGCTGGCCGATGCCGCCGAGCGCCGGGCGTTCCTCGAAACCCTCGGCCTCGGCGAGCCCGGCCTCGATCGCGTGATCCGGGCCGGATACGATCTGCTCGATCTCATCACTTTCTTTACCACCGGACCGAAGGAAACCCGGGCCTGGACCGTGCCGCGCGGCTCCACGGCGCATTTTGCAGCCGGCGAAATTCACACGGATTTCCAGCGCGGCTTCATCCGGGCGGAAACGATTTCCTGCGACCTGTTTGTCGCCGCCGGCGGCGAGCAGGCGGCGCGCGACGCCGGCCGAATGCGCAGCGAAGGCCGGGACTATCCGGTCAGGGACGGCGACATCATCCTGTTCAGGTTCAACGTCTAGGGGAGAGTTCCATGGGAGAATGGATCGGGATTACCGCGGAAGACGGTCACCGCTGCCGGGCGTGGCTGGCCCGGCCGTCCGGCGAGGCCAAAGGCATCGTCGTCGTCATGCAGGAAATATTCGGCGTCAACGACCATATCCGGCGGGATACCGACAAGTTCGCCGGCCACGGGTATGCCGCCATCGCGCCGGCGGTCTTCGACCGGGTCGAGAGCGGCGTCGAACTGGGCTACGACGAGGACGGTTTCACCAAGGGACGCAGCGTCGTCGGCGACCTGGGCTGGGACGGTCCGCTGCTCGACGTCCGGGCCGCGGCCGATGCTGCAGCGTCGGCAACCGGTTGCGGCGGCCCGGTGTTCGGCGTCGGCTATTGCTGGGGCGGTTCGCTGGCCTGGCTGGCGGCCACGCGCCTCGCCATCCCGTCGGTCGGCTACTATGGCGGGCGCACCGCCGGGCTGGTGGACGAACAGCCGAAGGCGCCGGTTATGCTGCATTTCGGGGCCAGGGACCATGCGATCCCGTTGGCCGATGTCGACAAAATCCGCGAGGCTCACGGGGGCGTGCCGATCCATGTCTACGATGCCGGCCACGGCTTCAACTGCGATGCGCGGAAGGATTTCGACCCGGCTGCCGCAGAACTGGCGTTGCGGCGCACTCTGAGCTTCTTCGACGCGCTGGCCTGAGGGCCAGCGCCGGGCGCTGCAACGGGCCGGATCAGACCGCGCAGAACTCCAGGCTCACGCCGTTGGCCTGCGATCCCCTGACCGCGACGGTCTCATCGTCCCGGCGCGTGTATCCGACGCCGCCGGCCTCCAGGGCCCTGACCGTCCGCGCCGGATCGCTTACCGAAAGCGCCATGCTGGCGACGAACGGCGGCCGCCATTTCCGTCGCTTGAGTTCGGGCAGGGCGTCTCTGGCCGCGGCCTCGGTCAGGAAGCGCAATTCGGTCGGGCCGACCTTCGCACTGAATTCGCTTTCGCCCATTTCGGTAATGGCGTCTTTGCCCAGAAACTTCATCCAGCCGGCCCGGGCCGCGCCGGTGCTCCTAACCACGACGGTCATCGAGTCGATGCCGGTGACGCCGTTGGGATGGTCCGTCCATTCCGGCCGCCAGACAAGATCGCGGGTCAGATGCTGGCAAACGAACGATGAAACGCCCGGCGTCGCTCCGTTGAGGTAAACCAGCTTGAAGGCAGGTTCGACCTCGCCTTCGGGCAGCTCCAGCAGGCGCGACAGGTCGGCCGGGCCCTTGTAGTCGATCGCGGCGGCTTTGAGCGCCGTGCTGACCGCCTCCGCCTCTTCGGCGGAAAACGCGATGCCCATCAGCCCTTCGCGGAGCTTGAGAAACCGGTCCAGCTTGTTGGTGAACTTTTCCGGATCGACGATGCCGAGCAGCTCGACATAGTCGGTCTCGAACATGATGCAGTAGTTCGCCGTGCCCCAGCCCCTGTGGCGACCGCGCGGTGTGATCGTGAAGCCGAGTTTCGTCCACTGGCGGCGCGCCGCCTCCAGCTTGCGGACCCCGACGATCGCGTGGTCGATTCCGGTAATCGGAACGGGCATGAGCATCCGGTGAATTGCCTGGAAGGCGGCCTGGTAATCGGCCGATTGCCCGCCAAGGGTAGTCGCCGGGCCGGGCCGAATCTTTGCGGCACCCGGCCCCTGCGACACCTTGCCGAATTTTGTGGCGGCTATCGGCGCGCGCGGCCCGGCGGCTGACCGTAGGTTGCGAATTTTTCAAGGATTCGCTGCATTTCCGCGGCGTCCAACATGACCGGTTCGCCGATCTCGAGCGCCTTGAGATACATGGCAGCCAGGGTTTCGACGTCCAAAGCCAGCGCCAGTGCCCGATTTAGCGTGTATCCGCACGCAATGAGGCCGTGGTTGGCGAGCAGGCAGGCGCGCCGGCCCTCGAGGGCGCGGACGGCGTTGGCCGACAACCCGGCGGTGCCGAATGTGGCGTAGGGCGCGCACCGGATATCCTGTCCGCCGCCGGCGGCGACCATGTAGTGAAATGCGGGAATGCCCCTGCCGTGGCAGGCAAGGGCCGTCGCATTGACGGCGTGGGTGTGGACGACGGCGTTCAGATCCGGCCGGCTGCGCAGGATATCGCAATGGAAGCGCCACTCGCTCGACGGCAGCCAGTCGCCCTCGTACCGGCCGTCCAGGTCCATCCACACGATCCGGCCAGGCGTCAGGGCGTCATAGGGCACGCCGGTCGGCGTGATCAGCAGACCGTCCCCGGCGCGCACGCTGACATTGCCGGACGTGCCCCGGTTGAGGCCGAGCGGGCCGAGCTGCTGCGCGGCGGCGACCGCCGCCCGGCGCAGCTTCAGATGGCGGAGACCGGCCATGCCGCCTCAGCGGCCGAGGACCCGCCCGGCCACCGCGTCCAGCTTCGCGGCCATCGCCGGGTCGCGCGCCTCCGGCGCGGTGATAATCGCGTGTTCCAGCGCCGTATGGCAGCCTTCGGGGCAGGCGCCGGCCCGGCCGGCCAGCGGTTGAGCCGCGTGCTTCACCAGCGCCCGGCCCTTGTCGGCGTTCGCCAGCAGGACGCCGATGACGTTTTCGACCGAGACGGCGTCGTGGTCGGGATGCCAGCAGTCGTAGTCCGTCACCATCGCCACGGTGGCGTAGCAGAGCTCGGCTTCCCGGGCGAGCTTGGCTTCGGGCATGTTGGTCATGCCGATCACCGAACAATTCCATGAACGGTAGAGATTCGATTCGGCCAGCGTCGAAAACTGCGGCCCTTCCATGGCCAGGTAGCTGCCACCTGCGCTGAACGGAATGTCGAGGTCGGCACAGGACTCCGCGAGAACCCCGCTCAGCCGGGCGCAGACGGGATTGGCGAAGGCGACATGGGCGACCAGTCCGTCGCCGAAGAAGCTCTTCTCCCGCGCGAAGGTGCGGTCGATGAACTGATCGGGCAGCACGAAGGTGCCGGGCGCGAGCTCCTCCCGGAACGAGCCGCAGGCGCTGACCGAGAGGATTTCCGTGACCCCGGCGCGCTTGAGCGCGTCGATATTGGCGCGGTAGTCGATGGATGTCGGTGACTGGACATGGCCGCGCCCGTGCCGGGGCAGGAACACCATCCGGATGTCGCCCAGCCGCCCGAACAGCAATTGGTCGGAGGGCATGCCGAACGGGCTTTCCACGGTCTCCCAGCGCCGGTCGTCCAGACCGTCGATCTCGTAGATTCCGCTGCCGCCGATGACGCCGATGACGGGCGGCCGATCGGGAGCGTGGATATCGGGCATCATGGCTCCGGATCAGCTCCGCGCCAGTTTCAGCAGCTTGACGGACGTGTCGGCGAGCGCATCGGCTTCGAAGGTCCTGCCACTCTGCATCATCATCCGCGCCGGCCGCATCTCGCGGCCGTTGTTGATCGTGTTGACGGCAACGATCCTGTCGCCGGCCAGATAGAAAACGGTGGCCGGGCCGTCGTCGGGGTTGCCGCGCCAGACCAGCCTGTCCCAGCCGTCCGGCGCGCCGGTCATCTGCAGGTTGACATCGTGCTGGTCGGACCAGACCCAGAGCGAATCCTCATAGGCCTCGTCCGCGCCGCACAGGTTGCGCGCGACGGCGGCCGCCTGGTCCTGCGCGTTCTGGTAGCTCTCGAGCCGCAGCCGCCGGCCGGCGAAGATGTTGGGCTGGTTGGCGACGTCGCCGGCGGCGTAGATGTCCGGGTGGGAGGTGCGGCCGCGGTCGTCCACGACGATGCCGTTGTCGACCGCAAGCCCCGCGGCCTCGGCGATCTCGACATTCGGCAGGATGCCGATGCCGATCACCACGACTCTTGCCGGGACGGTGCTGCCGTCGCCGAGCCGGACGCCGGCAGCAGCGCCGTTCCCCTCGATCGCGGCGACCGAAACGCCGAAGCGCAGGTCGACGCCGCGGTCCCGGTGCATCCGGGCGAACCAGTCCGCCACCTCCGGCGCCACGCTGCGGCCCATCAGCCGGTCGGCCGCCTCGAGCACGGCGACCCTGGCGCCCCGCTTGACCGCGCTGCCCGCGATTTCCAGGCCGATGAAGCCGCCGCCGATCACCGCGACCTCGGTACCTGCCGCGATATGCGCCCGGATTGTTTCGCTGTCTTCGATGGTGCGCAGGTAGAACACGCCGTCGAGATCGGCGCCCGGCACCGGCAACCGGCGCACCCGCGCGCCTGTCGTGAGCATCAGCCTGTCGAAACCTGTCGATTGCCCGTCGGCCAGTCCGACAGTCTTGCCGGCCGGGTCGATCGAGGTCGCGGCGTTGCCGGCGATCAGTTCGACCCGGTTTTCCGCATACCAGTCCGCGTCGTGCAGCCGGACCTTCTCCAGCCCGGCGTCGGTGACGATCAGTTCCTTCGACAGCGGCGGCCGCTCGTAGGGGACATGCCGCTCCTCGCCGATCAGCAGGATCCGGCCTTCGAACCCGTACTGCCGCATCGCCTGGGCCGCCCGGCCACCGGCATGGCCCGCCCCGACGATGACAAAGGTCCGGTTTGCGCTCATCGGCGGAACTTCCTCATTTCGCGGGAGTTGCGGCAGCGCGGCTCCGCGACGTTTGCCCGAATCTCCCCGAACCGCGCCGCCTTGCCAACCCTCATCCGGCCGCCCGTGGCGATAAGGCCGCCGCCTTGCCCGTGCCCTTACATTTCGCGGACTTTTCCCAGCGACTCGACCCAGCGATTCGATCCAAACCGGCCTTTTGCGCCCGACACCCATGTCCTGTCACCCCGGACGGAGCGAAGCGACGATCCGTGTGTGGACGCCTCCCTGGATGCAAGCGGTTTTTTGGGCGGTTCGGGTCATGCGGTCAGGTGCAGTCGTGTGTCCGGCCTCTCGATGCGGCGCTTTCTGTGCCGCGGGCCTGTATGG
>LXNI01000386.1_pt1 | contig 52504 bp, 40 predicted proteins | sample 809091 | NCBI WGS metagenome assembly LXNI01 (sample SAMN04870527, study PRJNA318959) | sponge metagenome | biome: 01000161; feature: marine sponge reef; material: water | host: Sarcotragus foetidus | place: Greece: Milos, Mediterranean Sea | collected 2013-05-29 | depth 5-7 m
CTCCTCGCTGTCCAACACCACCGCCACCGTCGGCCGGCCCCGCCGCGCACCCATATCCGCCCCCCATCGTCGTCGACGACAGCCACACTACCCCCACAACAACACAAACGCGAGGAACTAACACCTCAGGACACTAGGCGCTTCGCACGGGCGTTCTGCCAGTAGCCGACGATCGAGACCGCCGCCGAGATCAAGGCAGCGAGGAGGAGGACGGGCCAGTAGTTGGGCGCTGCGTGGGCGAGTAGCGGAGCGTTCACTTTCTGTCTTCCGGATTGTGAGGTGCTTCGTCGCCATACCAGCGACCGGTCTGGCGCCAGAGGTGCTCACGGATCAGGTGCACCTGGATGAGGCCGAGCAGATGGAGTAGTCCGTCAGAGAAGATCCACCGCCGCTCTGGAGGGTCGTGCGGGTACCACATGCAGAGCGCGCCGTCGTGGTAGCGATGGGGTGATTCCTCAGGGCCGTCGACGGTCACCTGTGGCAAATGAGGGCAGTTGAGCGCGAAGTCGATCCGAACCCTCGTCGTGGGGCAGCCGGGCGGATCGACCGAGATCACGTATTGCCAGCCGCGCCCCTTCCGCCGCGGACGAGATCGCAATCCGGGCACGTTCGTGCGTGCCAGGCCTTCAAAGCGGAGTCGGTCGCGAAAGCGTCCATACCACGGGCCGGGGTTGCAACTCCTAGGCACGGCGCCCTCCATAAGCCCGTGCCGGCTTGACAGGCGTCGTGCGTCGTGGCGCATTGCCAGCGACGAGCACGCCGCCCGAAGTAACCGCGAGTCCCGAGCCGGTAAGAACGGCCTCCACCACGTCCTGCGTTCTGCTTCCCTTGGGCGGTGACACGAACTTCCAGAAGACACCTCGGGCACCAAGCGCCGCCCGAACCTTGTCTTCGTCGTCCCCCGCCTCGATGGCGAGTCTGAGCCCGTGTGCGGTTCGCGCAAGTCGATCTACCGCCAGCTTCCGGTCGTCGACGCGGATGGGGCTGCTCACTCCGGCTGGATCCTTCGTCAGGTGCTTCGCCAGTTCGGCGGAGGTGTAGTCGAAGAACCTCCAGAGGGCCAGATCGATGCGCTCAGCGGACTGGATGCACTCCCACGCCAGGGCTGCGACGTTGAACGAGCAGATATGGGGTTCATCGAACTGTTGAACTTGCGCCTTGACCAGCCGGACGACGTGGCGTCGCGTGCGGCGGAGCCCTTCGGCACCTGAGGTGAACAGTTCAACGTGCTTCTCGGGGTGGCTCGGATCCCACCGGTTCCTGTCGAGGTCGGGTATCCACAGGGCATCATCGACAGCACGGTTAAGGGCGACCACGAGATCGACGGTCGGATCCTCACCGGTGGCGAGGGGCCGGTTGAAGCGCACCAGCAGTCCACGTTTCATGCGTTCCACTCGAACCTGGGGATACAGCCTGGCTAGCTGGGGCCGAACGTGAAGACGGATCGCGTTCACAAGCTCGGCGGGAAGTTCTCCTTTGCCATCCGGTCCCAAGGCAGGCAGGGTGCGTCGGTCCATGACCACTCCCGCGTCCGCGTCTGACACTGGGTGATTCGTGAAGCGGGTCGCAGCAGATGGCTCAGTTCCGTTGGAACACCACCGGCGTCGCCCGCCAAGCTGAAGCCATGAAGACTTCGCGCGCCAAGCGACGCCACTGACTCTTGTATGCGATGACGGCCGTCGACAGAGCCTGCGGCGCAGGTGTTTCGCACGGCTTTGCCTGAGGTCGATGCTGCCCGTGGGCGGTGTCCTTGCTGGCGAGTAGGTTCGTGCCGTGGCTCGTAGTGATCTGGGGTGGGCTTTGCTCCGTGGCCACCAGCGGGGTGGCCACGGCGGCTTCCTGCTCACCACTCAGGAACTGTTCGACGGCGAGATGTCGGGGCAGGACATTGGCGGGAGCGGACGGTCGTGATCGTTCGGGTTGACGTGGCGCCAGCGCTCTATGAGTGGGCTGCGGAGCGGTCCGGCGTCGACGCCGACGAACTGCACCGCAAGTTCCCGAGGCTCCCGGAGTGGGAGGCGGGTGACCAGTCGCCCACTCTGAAGCAGCTCGAGGGCTTCGCAAGGGCAACGAAGACGCCTGTGGGGTACTTCTTCCTGTCTGAGCCGCCCGACGATGAGGTCCCGATCCCGGACCTGTGCACTTTCAGCGACAGGGGAGTGGTCCGCCCAAGCCCCGACCTGCTCGACACGATCTACCAGTGCCAGCAACGGCAGGACTGGTACCGCGACTACGCACGGAGTATCGGGCTCGATCCGGTTTCTCACGTTGGTTCGCTGTCGACTGCCGTTCCCGTTGAGGGAGCGGCCTCGGTGATCACGGCCGCCCTCTCGTTCTCTGTGGAGCAGCGAGGGGCGAACTGGTCCGAGGCGTTCGCTTGCCTGCGCGATCAGGCCGAGGACGCTCACCAGTACGTGGTGGTGATCCACGAAGTCTTCAGCCCTTTCACCGAAGAAGATCAGGATCCCCTGCGGAGGGATGGCTGGCACACTTCGCACAATTCTAACTGTATGATGTGTGCGTGGTGTTAGAACGTGCGATGAGCCGGAGGTCTCTGACTGCCTCCAAGCGGGACCAGGAGCTGTTCGCGATGGTACCCGAGATGGGGGTGCTTCGGGGTGCGGAGGAGTTCGGCCTGAATGTCTACGTCGGCGGTGGGCCTGGCTCTGGGAAGACCACACTGCTGCGGCGTGTCGAGCACGAGTACCCCGGGGCAGCCGTGTTCGCGAGAGCTGAGCCGGCCAGGTCGGCTTCCGGATTGCTCGAAGCGATTGCGTCAGCGGTTGGGCCTCCCCTTACTGTGCGGACCCGGCTTGCGGGAACTGAACTTGATGTGAGACTTCTCGAAGCGACCCTCTCGGGCGTTCTAGGTGATTGGGAGGACGAAGACGAGGCGCAGAGGCCCCGTTTGGTGCTGGTGGACGGGGCCGACGAAGAGCAGATACGGGTGCTGTTCGGCCGTTATCGGGACTCGCTGTGGGACCTTCCCCTCACATGGATCGTGGCGGGCAGGAGGAGCGCCCCACCCGCGCCCGCCGACGCCTTCTTCGATCGGGTACTTCATCTTGCGCCATGGCCTCAGCAGCAGATTCAGGAACTGATCGGATTGCGGGTACCTCAATGGCCAGCAGCCTGGCGCGATGAGGTGGCCTCGATTCTGGCCCCGGCAACTCCATCGCAGGTCCTGCTCGACCTCCAGACCCTCGTGCTGTCGAGCAACCGGACTGAACTGCTTCAATGGCTCGCCGACGAGCGCGCCCAGGCGTCGAGCTTGCCTGGCCGATTGCGTGGTCTCTATGAGGCGCTAAACCAGGCGGGACCCACCTACGCGGGCGACGAGTGGCTCCTGGATGCGCTCGGAGTAAGCCGCTCCAGGGTCGTGCACTGCTTGAAGGAGCTCGAGTCCTTGGGACTGGTGCGAGCCGAGCGCGACGGACGCAGGGTTCGCTACACCTCACGCCGGTACTCGTTGCTGGCGGGAATCCTGGGGCCTGAGGCAGCGGGGAGGGCAGCGGCAGACCCGTCCGCAGCCAGCGCGCTCGTTGACACCTCACGGGCATTTGTCGAAGACTTGCAGCGCCGATAGGTACAAGACCTATGCCTCTTTCGCTGCATCTGCTTACAGATCGGTATGTCTTCGAGAGCAGCCCCACCCGCCACGACTTGGGCGCGTTGCACGTGCCGTTCGACGAACTGACACAGCCAGGCCAAACGGAGGCCCGGCTCGACGCCGCCGTGCGGCGGCGAGAGCCAGCTGCGCTGATCGGTGCGAGCGGCTCCGGCAAGTCCAGCGTCATCGCCCACATGCTCGGCCCGCTGGCCGAAGGCGTGGCGCCGCTCTTCGTGCCGTTGGCTGCCATGCCAGCCGAGACGATCGACACGCCCGTCCACCTGGCCGACCACCTGCTGTCCACGATCACCCGACTCGCCGGCTCGGCCGAGGCGCGCATCGAAGCAGATCTGGCGCCCGGGACGACGATGATCACGAGGACTCGTAGGGTCGGCGGTGGACTCGGCTGGGGGTGGATGAGAGGCGAGATGGCCCGCCAAGTCACGCACCAAACCAAGTTGGAGGACCGCGCAACCCTTGTCGACAAGACAGACGCCCTTGCGCAGGTTCTCGCGGTCGTCTCTGCCGAGGGTCTCCAGCCGGTACTAGTGTTCGACGACACGGACCGATGGCTGCGCAACGGCGGCACCAAACTCGTGGAGAGCTTCTTCGGCGAAGGGGTGCGTTGGATATTGGAGCTGCCCGCCGCCTTGGTAGTGGCGGCGCATCCCCACTACTTCGAGACCACTCCCCGAGACCGGCTGCTGCAGTATCTCGACACCCGCATCACGATTCCGCAGCTCCCAACCACCGCGGCGATCGACGCGATCTTGCGTCGGCGGATCAAACGATACGCGGGCGTCAGCGATCCGGATCTCCCCGAAGTCTTCGGGCCGGATGCTTCGGCCGCGATCCTAGGTGTCTACCGGGAGGCCGGATCGCTACGCCGCGCGCTGCAGGTGTGCCACACCGCGTTGCACGAGGCGTTGAGCGACGGCGCGTCCCAGCTCACGGCACGTCACATCCAGGCAGCAGCGAACGCGGGCTGAACCCTTGATGCACCAACGGGTCCGACGGTGCTCGCGATGGTCATCATGTACGCTTTATGTACGCCGTATGGCATGGCCGAGAAGCGGACTCGCCCCAGTGCCGAGCCGAACATCTCGAAGCGCGCGAGGGCGCCCCGGAAACGCTCCCCCGGCGCCCCCGCCCGCGCGTACTCTGCCGTAGCCGCCGAGCAGACACGGAGATCGGTCGCTCAAGCGGTAGCTTCTAGCCGATGCCTAGCACGCTGGTCGGGCGCGGTGGACCGCGAATGTAGGAATGAGTCGATAACGGCGCATATCGCAGCGATCTGGCATCTCCTGCCTCATGCCACGTGGGGTCCGCCTCGCGGTCGATCAAGCATCAGCCTGCCCTGCCCAGTCGCCTGACTTCATCGATGAGAGTCTCAACGTCGTCGAGCCAACTGTTGAGTTCGGAAGCGATCGGTGGAAGCTCGTAGGCGTGGTGGTGGCATGCTGTCGAGAGGGCGTGCCAGGCATAGCGGACGCGGCCGGCGAGTTCGGCATCGACGTATTCGGGCAGGCACGTCAGCTGTGCTCTCGCCGACGCGTTCTCGACTCCCGGCGCGACCCGTGCCCAGAGTTGGTCGATGGCGATCTCCAGCGCTTGGCGGCCGAGGATCGCTGAGGCGCGGGGCCAAGTGCCGACCAGGTCGGCGCGCGGAACGCGCATTATCGATCGGGCGAGATTGACCAAGTGGATCGGCAGGAAGCGGTACTCGATCTGCGTCACAGAATCGACAGTTCCTTGGCAAGCGACTCGGCGCTGTTGATGAGAGCCTTGAGGTCGCTTCCCTGCGGAGCTCCCGAGTGGGCCATCTCATTGCATGTCCTGGCGGTGTCGGCTGCCCAGCCTCCGAACTTGTTGTTGAGGGTGCCGTAGACATCGCCTGCGCGGCCCGCGTCCCCATGGAGAGCGATAGCGATACGGGGGAGTAGCTTCGCCGCCTCGGCCCACTTCTCCTCGCGTTCCTCTGCCCCCATTCCTTTCCGAAGGAGCCGTCTGCGGCCCGACTCCAGACACGCGGCCTCGATGGCCTGCCTGCACAGGCTCGGAACAACCCGCCGGGGCACTTCTTCAGGGAGGCCGCCGCTGAGTTCTACGGCCCTGGCATCTTCGATCGCGGCCTGCACCGGGTCGAGCGATGTCTTGAGTTCGACGCGTGACTTGGGGCGGCGGGTCACCGACAGGATCGTCGCGGGAATCTGGAGTCGGCGAACCGCGGTCGGGAGCCGGTCGTCGTGGGTGAACACAACCACTTGGCGGGTCTTCGCCAGGCTGTGCAGCACACGGGCCAGCCCGTCTACCCGCACCGGATCCATTGCCTGCACGGGGTCGTCGAGGATCGCGAAGCCGAACGGGCTGGCGTCGAACCTCACCCTCGGGATGAACAGGCTCAACGCCAAGGCATGCAACTCGCCCTGCGACATGACTCCAAGCGCGACGCTGGAGTCCCCGTCGACGGTCACGTCCATGACCACCTTCTTGTTTCCGAGGCGCACGTCCTCGAGCGTCACGTTCGAGCCGACGGCCAGGGTCTCCCAGACATTCGTGACCTGAGCCTTGACCGAATCGAAGCGCTCGTCGCGGATGGTGGCCTCGCACCGCTTCAGCCAGTTCTCGGCTCTCCTGATGGGTGTCACACTCCGGACGGCACTCAGCCCGCGGCGAGCGACTGGCAGCATCTCGGCCAAAGACTCGGCCAACGGCCGCCACTGATCGGCGAGACGGCGTCTCTGCGTGGCAGCCATCGTGCGGACAGCCTCAGTTTCCTCCTCCACCCTCAGGCACTCCGATTCGAGATGCACTGCCAAGTCGAGAGCGTCGTCCGGCGCGTCGATCCACGCGTGCCACGCTGCTGCCAGCGCGGAGACATCGACTCCGATGTCTATGCCCGCGGCTGTATCCAGCGCTTGCGGCATCGTCCCGATGGCTTCCCGCGCAGCATGTCGCGCTTGGAGTGCTGAGCGGCCGGCGGCGAGAACTTCGCCTGCTTCGGAGCGCAGCCGTTCGATCTCTGTCCTGAGTTCCGCGACACGTTCGCGGTGCAGACCGTTGTCGCGGCCGCAGACCGGGCAGTCGGTGTCGCCGTGCTGCTCATGCACCTCCACCGCGGCTTGGAGCATCCCGGCCAGCCTCTCAGCCCGCTCGGCGTTGCTGCCCCGCAGTGCCTCCTGGTGCGTCGCGGCGTCCCGCAGAGCGCTTGCTGCTGTTGCGATCCGGTCGAGGCCAGGCGAGCGAAGCTGCTCCAGGGCGCCGAGGAGCCCCTCCCGTTCGGCGACGGCGGGATCGGTGCCCGTTACGAGGGCCTCGACCTTGTCTAGGTTCCAAGCTCCAGAGAGCGCCTCCATCGCGGCGCCGGCTCGCTCGTCGGAGGACTCCCGTAACAGGTCCGTGACCTGCGAGACATGCTCTTCTGCATCGGTCTGTTGCCTCTCCGCCGAGAGTCGAGCCTGCCTGAGGTTCTCGATTGGTGCTTGCAATGCCTCCATGCCGAGCATCGGAGCGAGCGCGTTGTATCGATCAATGGGCCGTCCCTCAGAGATCGTCGACAGCTCCTTGTAGGGCAGGAACGGACGGAACGTCCTCACCGCATCGCTCCATCCGAGCGAGCCGAGGCTTTGGCGGCCGTGGCCAGGCACGGTGACCGCAGTCTTGGCAGACTCAAGCTTCCGGCTGCTCCAGTTCACGCGAACCGTTCGCGGTTCCCGCTCGCCGTCGACCCGCAATCCCACGGTGATGGCAGGATTGTCCCGCGCATGGAGGTTGCGCCAGCCATTCTTCCAGTCCAGCGACTTGCCAGCCCAGCGGAGCGAGTCGCCCGTCAGAGCGAACTCCAGTGCCTCTGCGATCGACGACTTGCCGGAACCGTTGCGGCCGACGACGAGCGTCAGACCCGGCCCGGGCCGAAGACCGAGCTGGCAGGTCGGGCCGATACCGCGGAACCCAGTGACGGCCACTGACTCCAAGTAGGCGCGGACAGGTGCCGACACCTCCCCCGGGTCCGCCACTGGACGATCGACTACAGCCCCATCGATCACATCGTCCAACCGGTCCCGCAGCGCCCCGACGATCAGGTTCTCAACCATGCCGCTCGCTCTTGCATCCGCGTCGAGCCGATCCAGAACCTCTGAAATGAGCGGATCGTTCACAGCCATGCCTCCATGGACGCTGTCGGACGAGACATGACGCTATCGAGGAGCTCTGCCACACGAAGCGCTTCGTCACAGCGAGCCTCTAGCGTGCGGCGGCGATGGGACACGATCTTGAGACGGAGGCGCTGGGGCTGCTGAAGCGGCTGACCGGCAACCGGGCTGCTGAGTTCCGACCTGATCAACTCGAAGCGATTCTGGCGTTGGCGGGGGAGCGGGGCCGGGTGCTGCTGGTGCAGCGGACGGGCTGGGGCAAGAGTGCCGTCTACTTCATCGCCACGCGGCTGCTGCGCGAGCGGGGGCTCGGCCCCACGCTGCTGGTGTCGCCGCTGCTCGCTCTAATGCGCAACCAGATGGAGGCAGCCGGGCGGCTCGGGGTCCGTGCCCTCACCATCAACCGCTCCAACCGTGACGAGTGGGACGAGGTCGAGAAGCGGATCGAGTCCAACGAGGTTGATGTGCTGCTCATCTCGCCGGAGCGGCTGGCGAACCCGCAGTTCCGCGACGATGTGCTGCCCGTAGTCGGCCGGCGCAGCGGCCTGCTCGTGATTGACGAGGCTCACTGCATCTCCGACTGGGGCCACGACTTCCGCCCCGACTACCGGCGGCTTGTGCGAGTGCTGGACCTGCTTCCCGCTGGCGTGCCGGTGCTGTGCTGCACGGCCACCGCCAACGACCGGGTGGTGGCCGACGTGACCGCGCAACTCGGAGCCGACTTCGTGCCGGTAAGGGGGCCGCTCGCTCGTGCGGGTCTCCGGCTGCACGCCATCGACAAGCCTTCGCAGGCAGAGCGGCTGGTGTGGCTCGCCGATGTGATCGCGAGGCTGCCCGGCACCGGCATCGTCTACTGCCTGACCGTGGCCGACACCGAGCGGGTCGCAGGCTGGCTCTGCTCCCAACGCATCGCCGCGGTCGCCTACAGCGGCGAGAGCGACGACGAGCACAGGCGCGCCGTCGAGCAGGAGTTGCTCTCCAACGAGGCGAAAGTCGTCGTGGCGACGTCAGCGCTGGGCATGGGATTCGACAAGCCCGACCTCGCTTTCGTGATCCACTACCAGTCGCCGGGCTCGCCGGTCGCCTACTACCAGCAGGTCGGGCGGGCCGGACGCGCCCTGAGGGAATCGGTGGGAATCCTGCTACGGGGCACCGAGGACGCCGACATCCAGGACTACTTCATCGGCTCGGCCTTCCCCTCCGCCGATCTCGCCGAGCGGGTAGTGGGTGAGATGGAGCGCCGAGCTGTGGCAATGTCGAAGCGCGAACTGCTCGATGAGGTCAATGTGCGGCCGAGCCAACTGGAGGGCCTCATCAAGATCCTCGAAGTGGAGGGCGCGGTCGAGCGAGACAGCGGCCGGTGGCTGCGGACGCTGGCACCCTGGACCTTCGACCACGAACGGGTCAGCTCGGTCACAGCCCTGCGCAGGGCCGAGCAGCAGCAGATGCTCGACTACATCGGCACCGACCAGTGCCGGATGCGGCTGCTGCGCGGCTACCTCGACGACCACGACCCCGAGCCGTGCGGCATCTGCGACAACTGCACCGGAGCAAGCCTGGACCGGAGCTTCGACCCGGCCGCCGTGCAGCAGGCTATCGACTTCCTCCGCACGTCCGAGCGCCGTATCGAACCCCGCAAGCAGTTCCCGGATGGCAAGCGGATCGCGGCCGAGTACCGGATCGAGGACGGGCGTGCGCTCACCCGCTGGGGCGACGGCGGCTGGGGCAGGCTGGTGCGTGTCGGCAAACAGCAAGACGGCAGGTTCGACGTCCGGCTCGTAGTCGCGGCGCGGGATCTCCTCCGCGACCGATGGCGGCCCGAGCCCGCGCCAGGTTGGGTGGCGTACGTGCCGTCGCTACGCCGCCCCGAACTGGTCCCGGACTTTGCGTCGCGGCTGGCGCAGTCGCTCGGGCTCGCCTGCAAGGATGTTGTGGTCAAGGTCCGCCACACCGAGCCCCAGAAGACGATGCAGAACAGCCAGCAGCAGTACCGCAACGTGCGAGACGCCTTCGAGATCAGCGGTGAAGTACCGTCTGGCCCAGTGCTGCTGGTGGACGACATGGTCGACTCGCGCTGGACATTCACTGTCGTCGGCGCACTCCTGCGCGAGGCGGGCGCTGGCGAGGTGCACCCGTTCGCGCTCGCGGACACGGCTGGGAGGTCGGGCGCTTGACTGACAAGGGGCGGACGACCTCTGCGGACATTGACGGCATCGAGATTGGGTGGGACGCGGAGGCGCCTGACGTGCATGTACCCAACGACGACTGGCTGGCGACCGTGCTGCTTGTCAGTCGCCTCGGCACGCTGGGCGCGCGACCGCTCAAGGCGTCGGAGTTCTGGAGCCTGCTCAAGTGCCTCGGCGTCTGGCTGCCTGGGCTGCCCCCGCCCGGCCGGGTCGCGGGGGCAACCGACGGCGAACGTGCCCGCCCCGGTGATGGGCCGAGCGTGCTGCTCGGCAAGAGCGCGGAGGAACTTGTCGGCGACTTCGGTGTGTCGGAGGGGGTCGCTGGCCGCGTCGAAGCGCTCACCGAGAGGGCACTGTCGCTGGCCTTCGAGTTGGAGCGGCTGGAGCAGACGGGCATCAGGACACTCACCGCCTTCGATGAGCGCTATCCGCAGCAGTGGCTCGCCCGACTGGGAGCCAAGTCGCCCCCGCTCGTGCACGGGGCCGGTGCACTCGAACTGCTCGACACACCCGGGCTGGGGGTGGTCGGCAGTCGAGATGTGGCCGAGGCCGGGGGCGAGGTGGCCAAGGAGGTTGCCCGGCTCGCGGCCAGTCGGGGCCTGCCGCTGGTGTCGGGAGGCGCCCGGGGTGTCGACCAGCTCGCCATGGACGCGGCCTTCGAGGCTGGTGGAGCCGTCGTCGGGATCCTGGCGGAGTCGCTGTCGCGCAAGCTCAAGCGACCCGACGTGCGCAGGGCTGTGTACGAGGGCAGCACCGTCATGTGCGCCCCCTACAGCCCCGACGCCCCGTTCAGCGCGGGCAACGCCATGGGACGCAACAAGCTCATCTACGCACAGGCCGCGCTAACGGTGGTCGTCGCCAGCGACGACGGCTCCGGCGGCACATGGTCCGGCGCAACCGAAGCCCTCAAGCACCGTTACGGGCCGGTCGCGGTGTGGCGAGGCGACGGGGAAGGACCCGGCAACGGACCCCTCCAACAGCGAGGCGCCGTGCCCGTGTTCAGTCTCGAAGACATCGAGTCAGTGCTTGAGGCTGCACGTGCACCGCAGCACGAAGTGCCTCCGGACGCGATGGGTACTCCCGAACAGCAGTCCCTGCTCGTTACAACGCCGCGTGTGTAGCCGAGATCAGGCGGCTACGGGATCCTCGTCGAAGCTCTGGATCGTCACGTCGGCTGAATCCAAAGGAGATGAGTAGTCGCTGTCGATGGCCTCGGCTGCTTCGGGCCCGATGGAGTTGAGGGCCTCGATCATGTCGTCAACGTCTACGTCGAGCAGTCGTGCCAGGGGTCCGGCGCCCACGATTCCGGCCAGCGCGCCATGGAGACACCTAGAGGCCAGCAGGGTTGGCGGTCTCCGCTCGGGCCTCGCTCCTCGCGCCGCCAGCAAGCCACGAGCGATCTCCTCGTTGTCCAGATGCTCTACCAGACTGGCCCACCTGGTGCTGCGCAGGCGATCTCTCCCCTCGGCGTTGATGATTCCGAGGTTGTGGAGGCGGTAGATGAGCGTCTCGTAGCTCACGCCGAAGCCCACAACCATCCGCGCCAGGCTCTCAGCTCCACGACCGTACTGGTCGATGGTCTCTCTGATCTCCGGTTCGGGCATCAAGAACGCGGCCGCGAAGGCATTGGCAAGCCGCTCCTCGTCGGAACGCGCCCGCAGGTCCCTGTCGATTGTGATCGTCGTCCCATCGTTGTTGAGGACATGTCCCAACTCGTGGGCCAGAGTGAAGAGCGCCCGGGATCTGAGCTGGTCGGCGTTCACGAGGATGAAGGAGAATGCCGAATCGGTAATCGACAGGCCCAGCGGCGCATCCTCGCCGAGGCTCTCGATCATCACGTCCACACACAACTCGGTCTCGATGGCCGCGGCGAGTTCCGATAGACGATCCTCGCGAATGGCGGCTGGAGCCACCTGCTGCTGAGCCCAGTCAGCGAGAGCGTTGGCATGCTGTAGCCACCTGGAGTCCCGCGAGGGAGGCACATGGGCGCAGGAGGGAGCGGGGTGGCCGCCGTCGGCAAGCACTTGGTGCAGCTCCGCGAGGGCCGTGAGCCGCAGAGTCGAGTCCTGGCTTGCCGTCTCGTCGCCGTTGGTGCGGTGGGCGACCGGCAGTCTTCCCAACAGCGAGTCAGGCTCGAGGATCGCGAGCGGCGACACGCCCAAGAAGTCCGCGATGATCCCGAGTTCGTCGGCTCTGACGCTCCTGCGGCCGTGTTCAAGGTTGGACACGGCGCTGGCGTCCACCTTCAGCGCGCCCGCGAGGTCTGCGGCCCTGAGTCCCGCAGCCTCTCTCAGTCGCCGGATCTGACGACCGATGGATGTGTCCACAGATGGACAGTATCCGCGAAACTTGTGGAAATCGCAAGTCTTTGTCGGCTGAAGCCTCGCAAGGCCGGTGTCGGGCGTCACTGGACTCGGGCTAGGAACCAGCGTTTGGGCAGGAAATGACCCTCGTCGGCGGGGTCGGCGGGATCGGGGGGCTGGAAGGTGGCGACACGGGTGATCACGAAGTCGTGGCCCACTGCGAACTCGGGCCAGATGCTGGCGTCGTCGATATCGAGGGCGTCGGCCAGACTCTGCCACCCCCAGGCGCGGCCGCCGGGAGACCAGCCCACCCACAGTTCCGGCTCCGCAGGAACGCTGCTCGCCGCAGCGTCCGCCTCTGAGGTCGCCATTCCCACGAGGAAGGCCATGTCGTCGGTGGTGAACGTCACGAGGTCGGCGCCGGTCTCGGGGTCCTCGAAGACGATCCCGGCCCCCCGGCCGTCCGCGATCATGCGGACACCGTCGGGCAGCGTGTCACCCTGCATCTCCTCCGGCCCGAACTCGTAGATCGCGGTGTCGGTGGCGAGATCCCACAGCGCGAGGCTCCTCTCGGCCTCGTCGTACCGCAACTCGTAGCCGTCACGGGCCACCCGCCCCTCCGCCGGCAGCCCCTGGTCCGTCCGCCAAGACCTGCTCAAGTCTCGCTGCGCAACCAGGACGAACCCGGCCGGACCCACCACCAGCGGCCCGGCATATAACAAGCCATCGAACGTGACCACCGTTGCCGGCACGTAGCCGACTTGGGCCCGCTGGATGTCGAGCGACCCCCCGGTCTCGAACGCCACCCGCCAGACCGTGCCGTCGGCGGCAATCGTCCCGCCAAAGGATCCGGGGTCCAGCGGTGGGTCTTCGCTCCATACCAGCCCGTCACGCGAGCTGAGAACCCTCTCCCCGTCGTAGTCGAGGGCCGTCACGATGAACCCCTCATCGGTGACCGCGCCCGCCAGGCCCCATCCCTCGAAGCCGGCTACCACCTCAGGGGTGGTGCCCGCGCCGGCGAGAATGCGGGTCAGCGGCCCCGAGCCCGGGGCGAACAGGTCGAACATCTCGGCCTCGGTGAAGTCGACCTCGTCGTAGGTCAGCACCAGGTCCTCGGCGTTCAGCTCCGGCAGGTCCTCCTCGTCGAGGTGGGAATAGACCGCGGCAAGACTCCAAGCCGTGGATGTGACGGAGCCAAAGGGGTTCTCAACATCGGAATCGATCAGCGTGAACGACACACCGTCGGGCGTTGGCACAGCTAAGGCGACTCTCTTGCCGGCGGGCAGCCGACCGACATCCTCGAGCAGCCTCTGACCGTCGATCGTGGTAAAGCCCGAGACCGCCAGCACCACTTGCTCACCCGACACCAGCACCGAGGACGCCCGCCACCGCTCGACCGCGTACGGAGACGTGGAACTCGACGGCAGTTCGATCACCATCTCCGTCCAGGTCGAGCCCTGGTCATCAGAGAAGAACACCCGATCGACGGCCTCCTCGGTCCAGCCAGAGTCAAGGGGTTGGCCGGTGACGACCCAGCGATCCGAGCTGATGTTGACCTGCTCGGGGAACAAGCCCTCCGGCATGGGCACCTCGGCCCAGTCCGTGCCGTTGGCCGAGGCGACGATCCGCCGGCCGAACAGTCCCTGCCCCTCGCCGTCGGTCCAGGCCCGGGCGACCACCCGACCGTCGCCCACGGACTTGAGGTCGAAGAGGTCGTCGAAGCCCGGATCGATCTCGGTCCACTCGAGCGCGGGTCCGGTCGAGAACTGCTCGGGCGCAGCCGCCGCCGAGGTCGCGGCCTCATCGTCGGACCCGCCGGTCCCAGGATCCTCAACGTCGGCCCCGCCGGCCCCTTCGGGCGCACCGTCCCCGGCGGTCTGGTCGGGGGCGCCGGCATCGGCAGGCTCTGGCTCGCCGCCGGGCACCTCCGCAGACGATTCCGGATCCGGCTCCGTCCCGGTTGCCCCCGATCCCGTAGACGATTCTTCAGGCTGGTCGCCGATGATGTCGGCGGGTTCAGACGCGCGGTCCGTTTGGCTGCAACCGGCCGCCGCGCCGATCGCCAGTGCGACCGAGGCGGCGGCCACGATGCCAAGCCGCGCCGCACGCCCGCTGGCGAACGTCTTGACCGGAGCCCGCTGACTTACCGACTTCGTATGGATGTGCCGATGTTACCTGTGGGCCTCCAACGCCCGCGATATCCGCCTACTCGCGGCTCCAGGCGGCAACTGCCGGGTCGAGGCTGTGGTAGTCGGCGGCGTCGTCAACGAACAGGGCCCGCTCGGTGTGCAGTCCGGTGGGCAGGTCCAGGGTGCCGGCGCAGATGGCGATGTGGTCGGTCTGGTCCGGGGGGCCGTCGATCACCTTCCAGAACACCGAACCGCCGCACTCGCGGCAGAAGCCGTAGGCCACGTTGGGGTCGTCGGCGGGATGATGCCAGGCCAGGGTGGTGTCGGAGGTGAGCCTGAGGTCGGAACGCTTGCATCCCGTACCCGCCATGTAGTGGCCGGTCCAGCGGCGGCAGCGCCAGCAGTGGCAGTTCCAGACCTGCCGGATCGGGCCGTGCACCTCGTAGCACACGCCACCGCACAGGCAGTGGCCCGAGGGCGGGGAGTCGGGCTCGGACTGGGCGATCTCGGTCAAGGCGGTCCCTCCTGAGTCGGAGCCTGCAGCGGTAGGGTCGCGATTGTTGCACGGCACGGGGCCGACCGGCGTCCCGGCCCGAGTTCTCGAGGTGACGATGGCAGACCCCGACCGCCGCTACGACTACGTGATCGTGGGCGGGGGCTCGGCCGGCTGCGCGCTCGCCAACCGGCTCAGCGCCGACCCGTCGACCTCGGTGCTGGTGCTGGAGGCGGGTCGCCGGGACTGGCGTTTCGACGTGTACATCCACATGCCGGCGGCCCTGTCGTTCCCCATCGGCAACCGCTTCTACGACTGGCAGTACAGCTCCGAGCCGGAGCCCCACATGGGCGGCCGCCGCGTCTACCACGCCAGGGGCAAGGTCCTGGGCGGGTCCTCGAGCATCAACGGCATGATCTTCCAGCGGGGCAACCCCCTCGACTACGAGCGCTGGGCCGCGGATGCGGGCATGCAGGACTGGGACTACGCCCACTGCCTTCCCTACTTCAAGCGCATGGAGAGCTGCCTCGCCGGCGACGACCACAGTGGACCCGAGCGCACCCGCGGCCGCTACCGGGGCTCAGAGGGCCCGCTGGTGCTGGAGCGGGGGCCCGCGCTCAACCCGCTCTTCGAGGCCTTCCTCGAAGCCACCGAGCAGGCCGGGCACGCCCGCACCGAGGACGTCAACGGCTACCGCCAGGAGGGCTTCGCCGCCTTCGACCGCAACGTCCACCGGGGCCGGCGCCTGAGTGCGGCCCGGGCCTACCTGCACCCGGTGCTGCGCCGACCCAACCTGCACCTGGCCACCCGTGCCTTCACCACGAAGGTCCTCTTCGAGGGCACCCGGGCCACCGGCGTCATCTACACGAGGGGCGGGCGGACCCGCACCGCGCAGGCCGGCGAGGTGATCTGCTGCGGCGGCGCCATCAACTCGCCCCAGTTGCTGCAGCTCTCCGGTGTGGGGCCCGCCGACCTGCTGCGAAGCCACGGCATAGACGTCGTGGCCGATGTGCCCGCAGTCGGCGCCAACCTCCAGGACCATCTCGAGGTGTACGTGCAGTACGCCTGCAAGCAGCCGGTGTCGATGCAGCCCAACCTGGCCCACTGGCGCCGGCCCTGGATAGGCCTGCAGTGGCTGGCCCGTCGCGGCCCCGGCGCAACCAACCACTTCGAGGCGGGCGGGTTCATCCGCAGCAATGACGGCGTCGCCTACCCGAACCTCATGTTCCACTTCCTGCCCATCGCCGTGCGCTACGACGGATCGGTGCCCGAGGGCGGACACGGCTACCAGGTGCATGTCGGGCCGATGTACAGCAACTCGCGGGGGACGGTGCAGATCACGTCCGCCGATCCCCGCACCAAGCCGGCGCTGCGCTTCAACTACCTGTCCACCGACGAGGACAGGCGCGAGTGGGTGGAGGCGGTGCGCCACGCCCGCCGCATCCTCACCCAGCCGGCCATGGACCCGTTCAACGGCGGGGAGGTGTCGCCTGGACCGGGCGTGAGCACCGACGAGGAGGTCCTCGACTGGGTGCGCCGCGACGCGGAGACCGCCCTGCACCCCTCCTGCACCGCCCGCATGGGCCTGGGCGAGGACTCGGCGGTGCATCCCGACACGCTGGAGGTGCACGGCACCAGCGGGCTGCGGGTGGTGGACGCCTCCTCGATGCCCTACGTCACCAACGGCAACATCTACGCGCCGGTGATGATGCTGGCCGAGAAGGCGGCCGACCTGATACGCGGCGACACCCCCCTGCCCCCCGAGCCGGTCGACTTCTACGAGGCCGGCGGATCGGCTGGTGTGACGTAAATCACACCCCTTCTGACCTCTGATTCATTGCGATTCGACTCCCAGGGCGAAAGAATGGGACCACTCACCGCAGTGGTGGAGCACAGAGGAAAGAGGAGGTCAGAGAATGAGTTCGATTCCCCTCTACAACACAGTGACCGCACCCTCGACGGTGTGGCGAGACGCACTGGGCCCGGGCTACGCCGTCGGCGTGGGCGAGGGCCTGCTGAGGGTGACCGGGGACGCGGCCGGTCGCCCCTATCGAGCCCGCCGCTGACACATCGCCGGTCCCGCGTGGACCGGCCGAAGAATCCCTCCTGAGGGACTGACACCCTCAGACACGCTCGAGGCCCTGCCGGGATCGGTTCCCCCCAATTGCCGATACGGCCAGGGCCTCGACGCGTCTCAGGGCGCAGCCAATCTCAGGGCGTAGGCTCGCCGTCGTGGTAGAGCCCGACTTCCTGCGATTCGACACGCTGAGCCTGCACGCCGGCCAGCACAGCGACCCTGCCACCGGGGCCCGGGCCGTGCCCATCTACTTCACCACGTCGTACTCCTTCGAGGACACCGACCACGCGGCCGGACTGTTCAACCTCGAGATACCGGGCCACATCTACTCGCGGATCTCCAATCCCACGGTGGCCGTCCTGGAGGAGAGGGTCGCGGCCCTGGAGGGCGGGGTGGGCGCAGTGGCCACCGCCAGCGGCCAGGCCGCGTTCTTCCTGGCCGTGGCCACGCTGATGGACTCGGGGTCGCACATCGTGGCCAGCCGCAACATCTACGGCGGCACCCACAACATGCTCAACCTCACCCTCCGGCGCTTCGGCATCAGCACCACCTTCGTCGATCCCCGCCGCCCCGACGACTTCGCGGCCGCCATCGGCAAAGACACCCGGCTCGTGTTCGCCGAGACGCTCGGCAATCCCGGCATCGAGGTGCTGGACATACCGGCCGTGGCCGAAGTGGCCCACGAGCACCGGCTCCCGCTGATGGTCGACGCCACCTTCTCGACGCCGTACCTGATCCAGGCCCTCGAGCACGGCGCCGACATCGTGATGCACTCGGCGACCAAGTTCCTGGGCGGCCACGGTGTGGCCCTCGGAGGCGTGCTCGTCGACGGCGGGCACTTCGACTGGGACGCCTCGGGCCTGTTCGGCACGATCACCGAGCCCTACGCCGGCTATCACGGCATCAGCTTCAGCGACGAGTTCGGCCCCAGCGCCTTCATCAGCCGGGCCCGGGTCGAGGGACTGCGCGACTTCGGAGCCTGCATGAGCCCGGCCAACGCCTTCCAGATCCTTCAGGGGATCGAGACGCTGCCGCTGCGGATGCAGCGCCATGTGGCCAACACCGCCTCGGTGGTCGAGGCGCTGGCCGCCAACGACGCGGTGAGCTGGGTCAAGTACCCCTCGATGCCCGACCACCCCGACCACGACCTGGCCCGCCGGCTCTATCCCCGCGGCACCGGCGCCATCTTGAGCTTCGGCATCGCCGGCGGGCGCGAAGCCGGTGCCAAGTTCATCTCGGCAGTCCGCCTGGCGTCGCACCTGGCCAATGTCGGCGACGCCAAGACCCTGGTGATCCACCCGGCCAGCACCACCCATCAGCAGATGTCGGCCGAGGATCTGGCCGCGGCCGGGGTGGGTGAGGACCTGGTGCGCATCTCGGTCGGGCTGGAGGATCCCCGCGACATCGTCGAGGATCTCGAGCGGGCCCTCAAGGCCTCCCAGCGCTGATCGTGCGCCCGCCCGGAATCTCGGTGTGAATACTGTGCATACAGGCCACACAACCAACCCGAGATTCGCGGGGGCACGGGACGTGGACGCAGCGGACGAGCAGGCCGGGACCTGACGCAGTGGAGACGCGGATCGACGGGCGGGTCGTGCGTTGCGCCACCGGGGGTCGCAGCCTCGACGGCGAGGAGCCCGGCGTGGTGCTGGTGCACGGGGCGGGGGGCGACCGCACCGTCTGGCAGCTGCAGACCCGTTGGATCGCCCATCACGGCTACCGGGCTGCCGCCGTGGACCTGCCCGGCCACGGCGGAAGCGACGGGCCCGCCCTCGCAAGCATCGCCGAGATGGGGGCGTGGCTGGCGGCGACTGTCGACTCCCTGGGGCTGGCGCCGGCCCACTTGGTGGGCCACTCGATGGGTACCTACGTGGTGCTGGAGGCTGCGGCGCAGCGGCCCGACGTGGCCCGGTCGCTGGTGCTGCTGGGGACGGCCGGCGCGATGCCGGTGCACCCCGCACTGCAGGCCGCGGCCGACGCCGATGATCGGATGGCCGGACGGCTCATCACCTCCTGGGGCATCGGCAGCCGTGCCCACACCGGGGGCCACGCCTCGCCGGGTATGTGGCTCATAGGCGGCAACACGTCGCTGCTGGACCGGGCGCGGCCAGGCGTGCTGGCCAACGACCTGGCCGCCTGCGACGCCTACGACGGCGCCGAGGTCGCCGCGGCCCGGGTGCAGTGCCCGGTGACGCTGGTGCTGGGCCGCGAGGACAAGATGACCCCGAACAAGCGGGCCGCGGCGATGATCGACGCCTTCGCCGACGCCCGCACCGTCTACCTCGACCGGGTCGGCCACTTCCTGCAGGTCGAGAGCCCGATCCCGGTGCGCCGGGCTATAGCGGAGGCGCTGGCCCGGGTCTAGTCCCGGCCCTTCGGACAGCCCCAGCAGGCCCTTGTCGGCTCGCCCGGCTCCAGGTGTGACGGAAGTCACTCTCGAGTCGTCGCCGCGCCCGCCGTGCGTGGCTTACGATCCGGCCGTGGCGCCCGGTGCCGTCGTGAGGCCCCAACCCGGTGACGACGGGCTGGCGGGCGGACCGTGGATCGAGTCGCGCGGCGACCGTCTGGGAGCGGTCCGATCGCTGCTGGCCGGCGTCGTCCTGGTCATGGCCTGCAACGGGCTGCTGCGGGTGGCGCTGGGCGTGCGGGCCGAGTCGGAGGACTTCGGGCTGGTCGTCACCGGCGTCGTGATGGCCGGCTACTTCCTCGGCTTCCTGTTCGGGACCAAGGCAGCCGAGCACTTCATTGCCACCGTCGGCCACATCAGGGTCTTCGGGGCGCTGGCCGCGATGGGCTCGACGTCCTCCGTCCTGCACGTGATCTGGATCCATCCCGTGTCGTGGACGCTGCTGCGATTCGCCTACGGGATGTGCCTGGCCGGAATCCTGGTGACTGTCGAGTCGTGGCTCAACGACATGGCCACCAACGCCACCCGGGGCCGGATGCTGTCGCGCTACATGATCGTGACGATGGGCGGGATGGGCGCCGGCCAGCTGATGCTGAACCTCGCCGACCCCGGAGGCGTCAAGCTCTTCGTGCTGTCCTCCGCACTGATCTCGCTGGCGCTGGTCCCGGTGTCGCTGTCGGCGTCCACCGCGCCCCCGCTGGTGGTGCCCGAGCCGATCTCGCTGCGCACCCTCGTCAAGCTCGTGCCCCTTGGGATGCTCACGGCCTTCTGGGTGGGGGTCTCGCACGGCTGCCTCATGGGGCTCGGCGCGTTCTTCGCCGCCACCGAGGGCCTGTCCAACACTCGCATCTCTCTGTTCGTGGCCGCGCCCATCGTGGGGTCGGTGGCCTGCCAGTGGCTCGTGGGGAGCGCCTCCGACCGGGTTCGCCGCCGCTATGTGATCCTGGTAGTCGCAGTCGCCGCGGCCGGATCCGCGGGCCTGCATCTGCTGGTGGATCCGGGGTCGGCAGCGTCGCTGCTGCTGATGCTCGTCCACGGCGGCTCGACGTTCCCGCTGTACTCGCTGGCGGTGGCCACCACCGCCGACAGCGTGTCGCCGGCGCAACTGACCGGAGCGAGCGCCTCGCTGGTGCGGGTCAGCGGAGTGGGCGCGGTGATCGGGCCGACCCTGGGTGGAGCCCTCATGGCGCTGATCGCGCCGTGGGCGTACTTCGCGGTTCTGGTCGGGGCCCATCTTGTGATCGCCTTGTACGTCGTGTTCCGCATGTTCGTGAAGCCTCCGCCGCCGGTGTCCGAGCAGGGCCGGTTCGATCCCTGGCCGGTCAGGGCCTCGGCGGTGGCCGCCAACCTGCTGCGCCGCCCTCGCCGCGGCTAGCGGGGCGGCCAGGCCGCGGCCACCAGTCGGCGCGGATGCCGGACGGCCTGTCTGAGACGGACTCTCAAGAGATCGCTGCGACTGGGAGCGTGCGCGGGCAGGTGCAAGCCCGTTGCGTCGGGGCGGGGTGTTTCCAGCTCTTGTTCGCTGCGCTCACTGGGCCGCTCGGGCCACGGCCTCGCCCGTATGCATCGTTTCGCTCGCCGACTCGCTCGACCCGACCCAGGACCACCGATGAGCGGCGGCGAGGCGACGGCGGGAGGACCGCAGACCCCGCGACGCCCTGCTGTCGGTGCGCAATCTCCGGACCGAGATCGACACCGATGAGGGCACGCTGGTGGCCGTCGACGATGTCAGCTTCGACCTGTTCGACGGCGAGGTGCTGGCGGTGGTGGGGGAGTCTGGCTGTCGATCAATTCGCGCCCGCTGTTAGCATTGCTGGCGCTAGTCCCCGCGGGTTGCAGTTGAAGGGAGCGCACGATGGCGGTGAGAGGTTCGACAGCTTGGCACGCATGGGTCGAGGGGGTCTTCGATGACCGGGTCAACCGGTCCCGGCCCCGCGCGCTGAGGGCGCTCGCGGAGTGGGCCGCAGCCTCGGTGTCAGTCAATGGCGACGTCTACGCAGGCATCTCCGCGGGGTATGCGGCCGTGTCGCGTGCCGCCGAGTCGCCGGAGGCGACCATCCGGGCCGCCCGCTACGCCATCTGGCACGCGGTCACCTCGCTGCGCGAGAGCAGTCCCGACGACGTCGACGTGTGGCACTTCGAGCTGCACGCCGCCGGCGAGCTCATAGGCCTTCGCCTTCCCGACCGCCCCCAACTGGCCGACCTGTCCGTAGCGGGCTGACGGGCCCGGCCCCAAATTCAGCCGATCTCGTCGGGCATCTCCGCCTTGCGTCGAGCGACGTAGTCGCGCAGTTCGGCGTCCAGCGCGTCGTCCATCGACGGCGGCTCGTAGTCGGCCAGCAGCTGCTTCCACCGGGCGTTGGCCCGCTGGGCCGCCGACAGGGACCCCTCCTCGGCCCATTGCTCGTAGCTGGCCGCGTCGCTGAGGTCTGAGCGCCAGAAGGCGTCCTCGAAGTTGGCCAGCGTGTGCGGGTTGCCCAGGAAGTGGTCGCCGTGGGCGTTGCTGCGGAACGCCTCCATGGCCTGGCCGTTGTCGCTGGTGTCCACCCCCCGGGCCCATACCGCCATCGCGCCGAGCTGGTCGGCGTCGAGGATCAGCTTCTCGTAGCCCAGGGCCAGGCCGCCCTCCTGCCAGCCCGCGGCGTGCAGCACGAAGTTCACCCCCGCCTGCACGGTGGGAAACAGGGTGTGGGCCGACTCGTAGGCGGCCTGGGCGTCGGGCAGCTTCGAGGAGGTGAACTGCCCGCCGGAACGGAACGGAACACCGACCCGGCGGGCCAGCGACGCCATCACGTAGATGGCCTGACCGGCCTCGGGCGTGCCGAAGGTGGGTGCCCCGGTGGCCATCGACATCGACGACGCGAACGTCCCGAACACGACCGGCGCGCCGGGCCGGACCAGCTGCAGGTAGGCCATTCCCGACAGCGCCTCTGCCAGGGCCTGCGCGGCCAGGCCGGCCACTGTCACCGGCGACATCGCCCCGGCCAGGATGAAGGGGCTGATGATGCAGGCCTGGTTGGCGCGGGCGTAAGTGGTGGCCGCGCCGAGCATGGTGGCGTCCCAGCGCATCGGGGAGGAGGCGTTGATCAGCGACGTCATCACCGTGCGGGCCGAGAGGTCGCCGCCGAAGGCGATGCGGGCCATCTCGACGGAGTCGGCGGCCCTGGTGGCCGCGGTCACCGAGCCCATGAACGGCTTGTCGCTGTAGCGCAGGTGGGCGTACACCATGTCGAGGTGGCGCTTGTTGACCGGCACGTCCACCGGCTCGCACACCGTGCCCCCGCTGTGGTGCAGCTGGGGAAGGGCGTAGGCGAGCTTCACGACGTTCTCGAAGTCCTCCAGCGTCGCGTAGCGGCGGCCCCGGTCCAGATCCATCACGAACGGCGATCCGTAGTTCGGCGCGAAGACGGTGGCGTCGCCGCCCACCTTCACGCTGCGGGCGGGGTTGCGGGCGTGCTGGGTGTAGACGGCGGGCGCGTTGTCCTGCACGATCCGGCGGCACAGGCCGGGCGGGAACCGCACCAGCTCGCCGTCGACCTCCGCGCCGGCGGCTCGCCACAGATCCAAAGCCTCACCGAAGTCCTGGAAGGCGATACCGACTTCAGACAGGATCGTCTCGGCGTTGCGCTCGATGAGCTCCAGGCTCTCGTCGTCGAGTATGTCCACCGGCGGCAGTCGCCGGACCAGGTACGGCGCTGTCTCGGCTGAAGCGGCTCGCGCCGCCCGCCGGCCGGCTCTGCCCCCGCCTCTGCGCCCTCGTGGCTCGCTCATGGTGCCTCTTCTGCCTTTGCGTCTCTCGTCGTGCCTTCTTGGGACTGTCCCATACTTGTGCCGACACTCGTGCTGCGGGGGGTCCGACGCCGGCGCCGGCGCCGGCCTTGGGCCGGGCCTGCGCCGGCCGTCTCGGGCAGATCGATCGCGTCCGCCAGGTGAGGGGTGGGCTCGGTGTCGTGGGGGAGGGCCATGGCCGCTACGAACAGCTCCTGGAAACGCGGCTCGGTGGCGGTCTCGATCTTGACCACCGACCGCACCAGCTGCTCGACCTCGAGCCGCTGCTCTCCCGACAGCAGCATGCGGACCGCGCCCACCCCGGAAGCGTTGCCGGCGGAGCGCACCCCGCCGGCGGGCGTGTCGGGAACCAGGCCCAGCACCATCGCCCGGACGGGGTCGATGTGGGCGCCGAAGGCTCCCGCCAGCCGCACGTCGGGCACCTCGTCGATCCCGGCGTGCTCGCGCAGCAGATCGATCCCGGCCCTCAGCGCCGCCTTGGCCAGCTGGACGGCCCGAACGTCGTTCTGGGTGATCGTCAGCCGGATCGGCTCGGCCTGCAGCACGTAGCTGAAGGTGCGGTCCTCGGCCACGATGCGAGGCGAGCGGCCCTGATCCGACGAGATCACGCCGTGGCGGTCGGCGATGCCGGCCAGGAACATCTCCGCGATCACCTCGATGATGCCGGAGCCGCACAGGCCCGTCACCTGCAGCCCGGCCCGGTCCAGCTCCTGGGCGAATCCGGGCTCGTCGGACCACAGCTCGCTGCCGATGACCTTGAAGCGGGGCTCCCAGGTGTCCGGATCGATCCGGACCCGCTCCACCGCGCCCGGAGTCGCCCTCTGGCCGCAGCTGAGCTGGGCGCCCTCGAAGGCCGGGCCGGTCGGGCTCGACGCGGCCAGCACCCGGCTGCCGTCGCCCAGCACGATCTCGGCGTTGGTTCCGACGTCCACCACCAGCATCGGCTCGGCAGCCCGGTGGGGGCCCTCGGCCAGGGTGACCGCGGCGGCGTCCGCTCCCACATGCCCGGCGATGCACGGACCCACGTAGAGCGCCGCACCCCGCAGGTCGACACCGATGTCGGTCGCTCGGCCCCGCACCGCCGAGGCCGTGGTCAGGGTGAACGGCGCCGCTCCCAGCGGGGTGGGGTCCAGGCCCAGCACGAGGTGGTGCATGATCGGGTTCCCGACCACGACCAGATCGTGGACCCTGGTCCGGTCGATTCCTGCCTGTTCGCAGAGTTCGCCCACCAGCTCGTCGATGGCGCCGCGCACGGCCGCGGTGAGCTCTACCTCTCCGCCGGGGTTCATCATCACGTACGACACCCTGCTCATGAGGTCCTCGCCGAAGCGGATCTGCGGGTTCATCCGCCCCGAGGCCGCAGCCACCTCGCCCGAGGAGAGTTCCAGCAGGTAGCCGGCGATGGTGGTGGAGCCCACATCGACGGCCACGCCCCAGGCCTCGTCGGAATAGCCGGGCCGGATGTCGAGGACGGTGCGGCGGTCGTGCAGCACCACCGTCACCGACCGGCCCCCGGCTGCTATCGCCGGTGACAGCCCGGGCAGCACCTGAACCGGGAACTCCACGCCGGCCAGCCCCCAGTCGGCGGCGAGCGCCTCGGCGACCAGGTCGAGTTCTGCGGCCTCGAATCCCAGTACGACCTCGGGAAGCTCCACGTAGTGGAGGGTGACGACGGGATGGATGACGACCTCGTCGAGGTCGATCGACTTGCGCACGACCGGGCGGTGGACCTGGCTCTCCACCGGAACGTCGATCACCGCGTCGGCCAGCACGCGGGCCTGGCAGCCCAGGCGGGAGCCTTCCGACAGCGGGCGCCGGCCCCGGTAGCCGAGCTCGGTGGGGCCGGGACTCGAGAGCACGTGGGCGTCGGTGGGGGAGACCTGGCAGCGGCCGCACAGCCCGCGGCCGCCGCACACCGAGTCGAGGTCCACGCCGCCGGCCCGTGCCGCGTCCAGCACGGTGGCCCCGGCAGCCACAGCGGCGCGTATCCCCGAAGGGTTGAACACGACACTGTGCATGCCTTGCATTGCTGGCTTGGCGGGCGATCTACGCCCCGCGGCGACGCCCGCCCCGCCGTCTCAGGCCGACCGCGTCGGGATCCCGGTGCTCCGCGATCCATCGGGCGCAATCCCGGTCGTGCCCGGCCAGCACATCGGCGGCCATCACCGCGTTCTTCACCTCCGGGTGCAGCGGATTCATGATCGCGGAGGTCAGCCCGGCCGCGATGGCCATCGACAGGAAGGTGCCGGTGATCAAGTGGCGGGCCGGCAGGCCGAAGCTGACGTTGCTCGCACCGCAGGTGGTGTTGACCCCGAGCTCCTCCCGCAGGCGCCGCACCAGCTGGAACACCTGGCGTCCGGCCGTGCCCATGGCGCCGATAGGCATCACCAGCGGGTCCACCACCACGTCGGCCGCGCCGATGCCGTGGTCGGCGGCCCGGTTCACGATCTTGCGGGCCACCTCGAAGCGGACGTCGGGGTCCTCGCTGATGCCGGTCTCATCGTTGGAGATCGCGACCACCGCGGCGCCGTGGCGGGCCACCAGCGGCAGTACCCGCTCGAGCACCTCCTCCTCCCCGGTGACCGAGTTGATCAGCGGCTTGCCCTCGTACACCGCTATGCCGGCCTCGAGGGCCTCCACGATCGAGGAGTCGATGGACAGGGGCACGTCCGTCACGCTCTGCACGAGCTTGACCGCCTGGGCCAGCAGGGCCGGCTCGTCGGCGAGGGGTATCCCCGCATTGACGTCGAGCATGTGGGCCCCCGCGGCGGCCTGGGCCAGCGCGTCGGCCTCGACCCGGCTGAAGTCCCCGTTGCGCATCTCCTCGGCCAGCAGCCGGCGTCCCGTCGGGTTGATGCGCTCGCCGATCATCACGAACGGGCGGCCGAAGCCGATGACCACCTCCCTGGTGCCCGAGCTGACGACGGTGTCGGTCACTGGTCGTCCCCTCCGGGCTCGACGGCGCGCTCGGGCCCCTGGCGAACGCGCGGAAACGTGCACCCGTTCCGCGATGAAGCGGCGTGATTCCCGCTCTTGTTCGCTGCGCTCACGGGCCGCTCGGGCCACGGCCTCGCTTGGCGCGTCACGAGTGTGCTCACGAGTCGCCGCCGATGCGCTCGGCCTCTGGGCCGTTGCCGTCGGGATCCCAGCCTCCGGTCTTGACGAACTCGTCGAGGCGCTGCCGGGGGAAGGCCTCCTCCAACTCGGCCGCGGCCGCCATGGCCGCGCCCTCAGGATCGGCGGCATCTCCGGGGATCACGCTGCGGCGCCACTCGCCTACGTACTGCGAGGCCTCGGTCTTGCCGGCCACCATGGCGGCCCGGTCGATGGCCCGCTGGAAGCGGCGGGGCAGGATGCGCTGCACCCGGTTCTCGCCGGAGCCGCCGTTGACCTGGGCGGGGATGTCGCGCCAGCTGATCAGCACCAGGCTCCCGTCGTCGCCCCGGCGCCTGCGGAGGCCGCGCCGTGCCGAGGCACTCATGCCGCCTCAGCGTGGGCGGCGCCGGCCAGCTTGACGATCTGTCGTTGGAGCCCGCCGATGCCGGTGAGGATCCGCTCGCAGCGAAGGCCGAGACGGGCCGCGGCCTGCTCGGCGGCGCGAGCCAGACGGTCGTCGTCGGTCTGGGCCAGGTGGACCACCCGGGTGTAGTTGCCGAAGTACATCTCGAGCAGCTCGGGGTGCGCCGCGATGCCGAGGCCCTTCATGATGAGGCGGTCGAAGTGCCTGACCAGGTAGTCGGTGAGGTAGAAGGTCCCCGGTTCGGCGTCCTGGAGGCCGGCGAACGCGTCGGCGCCCGCGTACAGCTCGTAGCAGTGGGGGCCGTCGAGGCGCTCGACGCCCTCCTCTGAGCACACCCGGTCCAGGAGACCGCCGGTGCCGCAGTCCATGTAGCCCACGAGGATGGTGCGGAACGCACCGGTCGCCCTGGCTGCCCGGACCCGTCTCCGGACCGCCTCAGGGATCTGCTCGGGGCGGTTGTGCAGGATGGCGGGCAGGCACTCGACCTCGATGTGCTCGCTGCCGTTGCGGGCCGCTGCCTCCTGCAGTTCACGAACCAGCGCGCCGCAGCCGATCACCAGAACCGGTGAGGGTTCGGCCGGTGTCATGCGGCGGCCCGGCGGGCCGTGATCAGGGTCTTGGCCGTCTCGGACGCGATGGCGGCGTCGCGGCAGTAGGCGTCGGCGCCGATGGCCGAACCGAACTCCTCGTTGAGGGGGGCGCCGCCGACGAGGATGATGAAGTTGTCGCGGATGCCCTTCTCGATGAGGGTGTCGATCACGACCTTCATGTAGGGCATGGTGGTGGTGAGCAGCGCCGACATGCCCAGGATGTCGGGCTGGTGCTCGTCGAGGGCGGCCAGGAACTCGTCGGCGTCGGTGTTGATGCCGAGGTCGAACACCTCGAACCCGGCGCCCTCGAGCATCATGGCCACCAGGTTCTTGCCGATGTCGTGGATGTCGCCCTTGACCGTGCCGATCACCACGCTGCCGATGGGCTCGGCCCCCGTCTCGGCCAGCAGCGGCCGCAGTATGGCCATGCCCGCCTTCATGGCGTTGGCCGCCAGCAGGACCTCGGGCACGAACAGGATCCCGTCGCGGAAGTCGATCCCCACGATGCGCATCCCCTCGACCAGGGCGTCGTTGAGCACCTTGTCGGCCGACCAGCCCCGGCCCAGCAGGATGTTGGTGCCCTCGGCGATCTCGTCGGCCAGCCCGTCGTAGAGGTCGTCGTGCATCTGCACGGTGAGCTCCTCGTCGTCGAGGCTCGACAGGTCGATGTCGTCGTCGGCCGTGTCGGGTCCGGATACCTCGGTGTCGCTCATGCCGCGCAGCCCTCCGAGTGTCGCCTGGGTCCGTGCCACGGAATCCGGCCACACGCCGGTTCCGCACTGTGGACCAGTTCCATGATGTGGAACACTGACTGTAGCACAGTCTCGCCCGCGGCGACACGAACCACCAAGAGGCCGAGCGGATTGGCACACACGGGCCGCCCGGGCGTGTCAGGGTTGGGCAGATGAGAGCGACCCGAGTCGATCCACCGCGAGGCGTTCGCACCCGGTCGGCGCCCGTTCCTGGCCGGATCGGTTCCCGGCTGGCGGCCCTCTGCGGGGTCGCGTTGGCCGCGATCTGGGGTCTGCCCGGCTCTGCGGCGGCCGAGACCGTCCTGGCCGCGCAGGCCGGCTACGGCGGCTACATCGAGGCGGGCAGACCGTTCCCGCTGTTGATCGAGGTGTCCAGCGACTCCCTGTTCGTCGGCGAGTTGCTGATCAGCAGCCGTGACACCGATCTGAACGTCGTAAAGCCGGTGGAGGTTCCCGGCGGCACGGCACGCCGGATCGCGGTGGTTTGGGAGTCGAGTCCGTGGGGTGCGGGCGGCGCCACGGTAAGGCTGGTTGCGGCGGACCGGGTCGTGGCCGCGGCCACCGTGACGACCACCGAGAGGCCCGATGCCGATCTGGTCGGGGTGTTCCCGGCCCTCGCCGGTCGCGGCCTGCCCGGACGGGCGCCGCTGCTGGTGGATGCGGGTGAGGCGGTGCTCTTCCCGGTCGACCCGGCCGCGCTGTCCGCGGGCTGGGCCGCGCTGGAGCCTCTCGACATCATCGTGGTGACGGCCGCAGACCTGCGAGCACTCGACGACGACGGCCTCGACTCGCTGCTGGCATGGGTGAACCGGGGCGGCCGCCTGATGGTCGACGAGCCTCCCGGCGTGGAGTTGCCGGGTGTACCGGCCCCGTGGCAGCCCCCCGACAGCCGGCCCCGCGCGGCCGGCATCGGAGAGATCGTTGCGACCGGCGGCGTGGCGGCGTCAGGCGACTGGGATGCGATGTTCGAGCCCGCGCCCACCCGGTCGCGCCAACAGGAGGGGCATCTCGGGCAGGTCGACCTGTTCGCGCGCTTCGGCTCGTTGAACTCGGAGCTCGCACGCGACGCCGGGATCTCCTTCCCCGGCACAGGCTGGATCATGGTCGTGGTGGGGGCCTACGTAGCGGTGGCCGGCCCCGCCGTGTGGCTCCTGGCACGCGGGCTGCGCCGGCCCGGGCTGGCCTGGGTGCTGATCCCCGTGGCCGCGGTCGGATTCGCCGCCGGCATCTGGGCGTTCGGGTCGAATCTGCGCAACAACGCCAGGACCGCCCACGCCACGGTCGTCGAGGTGGCCCCCCGGGGCACGGTGGCGACCACCTACTCGCTGCTGCACTCCAGCGGCGGCGGCCGTGACTCGGTCTCGCTGCCGCCGGGCTGGTCGCCGGTCGCCAAGCACTCCGCAGCCGGGAGCAGCCCGCTGGTGGAGCTTGTCGACGGCCCGGCGGGGTCCACCGCCTCCATCAGGATCGACGCCGGCGGGTTCAGTGTCCTCGGAGCGAGCGGCACCCTGCCGGAGTTCGACGGGGCGCTGCAGGTGACGGCCCGGTCGGCGAGCGACGGCCGGATCGCGGGAACGGTGTCCAACAATCTGGCCGTGGACCTGCACCAGGTCGCCGTCCTCGCGGATGCGGACGCCGTCAACATAGGGACTGTGCCCGCGGGCGCCACGGTGGAGTTCGACCACGAGGGCCGAGTGAGGAACCAGCCCGAGGGCGATCTGTTCGTGTCCCGACTGTGGCCCGGTCCGTACGAGCTGACGTTCGGCTCCAGCGGACCGCGCTTCGCTTCGGCTGCCCCAGCGGCCGGGGGTGGATCCGGTCCGACCCTCGGCCACGACCACTCCGCCGCCGTCAATCTCGGGCTCTGGAGCGAGCTGAGCTTCCGCCAGTCGCTCAATTCCCGGCCGGTGGGCCAGGTTGTGGTGGCGGCCTGGACCGGCGAGCTGGCCTCGCCGCTGGACCCCGGCGTGGCCGCGGGCCGCACGCTGCTGTTGGCCCGGGCACCGATCGAGCCCGACGGCGGCGGTCTCAGCGACCTGAACGTGCCCCGGGCCATCGCGCGAGGCCCCAACGCCCTCGGCGCTGGGTTCGGCGCCTTCGACGGCGAGGCCGCCGACGCCTTCATGCTCCGCTTCGTGCTGCCCGAGGACGCGGCGCCCGCGGATCTCGTGCTCGCCGTGCCGCCGGGGCTGCTACGCCTCGACCTCTGGTCCGGCGCCGAATGGCGCACTGTCGATCCGGCCCGTCTCGACGAGGCGTCGGCGGCGGTCTTCGCGCTGTCGGAGGAGAGCGCCGGCGATGGCCGCGTCTACCTGAGGGCCCAACTGGACCTGGATTTCAGGTTCCCGGCGCTTCGAGGCCTGGCGGTGCGAAGCCCGCGCGCCGACGACCGGCCGTCCCCGCTGTCGTACGTTCCGTACGATGCCGCCGCCGAGGACGGATCGATCGAATGAGCGAGAAGGCCGGGATCGAGAGCGGGCGTCCTCCCTCGGACGCTGCAGCCGCGGTCAGCATCAGCGGCCTGCACAAGCGATACGGCAGATTCGTGGCGGTGGACGACCTGAGCCTCGAGATCCCTCCGGGATCCGTCTACGGCTTGATCGGGCCCAACGGCGCGGGCAAGACCACCACGTTCGGCGCCGTCGCCACGGTGCTGGCGCCGGACTCGGGGCGCGTGTCGGTGCATGGCCATGATCCTGTCGCCTCGCCCCGCGAGGTCCGCCGCATCCTTGGTTACATGCCCGACTCGCTCGGCGTGTACGGCGCCCTCGACGTCGACGAGTACCTGCGGTTCTTCGCCGCGGCCTACCGGATCCCGGCCCGGGCCCGGCCCGGCCTGCTCGACGGCCTGATGGAGCTGGTCGCCCTGGAGGACAAGCGCAGCGCCCGCGTCGACAGCCTGTCGCGGGGAATGAAGCAGCGCCTCAGCCTCGCCCGAGCGCTGGTGCACGATCCCAGCGTCCTGGTCCTCGACGAACCGGCCAGCGGGCTGGACCCGCGGGCCCGCTCGGAGCTGCGGGCGCTGCTCGTGCAGCTCGCGGAGCTGGGCAAGACGATCATCGTCAGCTCGCACATCCTCTCGGAGATCGAGGATGTGTGCAGCCACATCGCCATCATGCAGTCCGGGAAGCTCCTGGCCTCGGGCAGCGTCGCCGACATCTCGGGAATGCTGACCGGCCGCCGCCTCCTGCGGGCCCGCTTCGAGGACGGGACCACCGAGGAGCACACCGCCGCCGACGCGCAGGAGCAGGCCGCCCTGCTGCGGAGGCTGGCCAACGACCCGACCCGCAGCCTCGTGGAGTTCAGCCGCGTCGGCAGCAGCCTCGAGGAGACGTTCCTCAGCCTCACCCGCGGAGGCGAGGGGTGAGCCGCGCCGGCGGCTGGGTCAACCCGGTCCTCGCCCGCGAGCTCACCGAGCGCATGCGCGGCGTGCGGGCCGCAGCCATGCTCACCGCGTACCTGGCGGTGCTGGGGATGGTCCTGGTGCTCGTCTACCGCGCGGCGGGCCCGGTCGACTACGGGCCCGGCGCCCGGGCGTGGACGCAACCGGCCACGGTCGGCCAGACGCTCTTCGAGTCGACGCTGCTCGCCATGATGCTGCTGGTGCTGTTCCTGGTGCCCGGCTTCACCGCGGGGTCCGTGGCCGGTGAGCGCGAGCGCCAGACGCTGGTGCCGATGCAGGTGAGCCTGCTGAGCCCGGTGAGCATCGTGTTGGGCAAGATCTGGGCCTCGGCGGCCTTCACCCTGCTGTTGGTGGTGGCCACGCTGCCCCTGCTGACGGTGGCCTACCTGATCGGCGGGATCACGCTCGGCGACATCGCTCGGGGCACGGGCATGGTGATGTTCACCGCGGTCGCGGTCGCCGCGCTGGCGATCGGATGCTCCACGTTGATGAGGCGCGTCCAGACCGCCACCGTGCTGTCGTACGGGCTTGTCCTGGTGCTGTGCGTCGCCACGGTGGTGGCCTACGGCGTCGCCGAGCAGAACAACCAGCAACGGGGCCTGTTCGATGATCCGCCGACGCACTTCCTGGTCCCCAACCCGGTGGTCGGCCTCGCCTCCGCCGTATATGACCCCGACGATGGAGCGTACGGGTACGACTCCGGGCCGCTGAGCGGCATCGGGGACGCCGTGGTCCCCGACCCGGTTTTTTCCGATGGCGACGTGGCCTTCGGCGAGTTCGGGATCGCTCCGGGTTTCGCCTGGGCGGATGACGACGTCTCCGGCCCGGGTGCGGTCGCGGCGCCGCGGGACGGGGCCGGCCTGCCGCTGTGGGCGCAGCACATCCTGATCATCGGCGCGTTGGCCGCCGTCGCGGTGACACTGTCGGCGCGCCGGCTGCGAACCCCGGCCAAGGCGCCGCACTGACGCGGTGCCGGACCCGACGGCTGCGCCGGACCCGAATACGGTGCCGGACCCGACGGCTGCGCCGGACCCGAATACGGTGCCGGACCCGACGGCTGCGCCGGACCCGAATACGGTGCCGGACCCGACGGCTGCGCCGGACCGGGTGGCTGCGCCGGACCCGAATACGGTGCCGGACCCGACGGCTGCGCCGGACCGGGTGGGGGAGTTCCTCAGCGCAGTGCGCCGGCGCATCCGATGGGCTTGGCTGGCAGCCGCGGCCCAGCGTTGGGCGCCGGCTGCGGCCGGGACCGCGCTGTCGCTGGTGGCGGCCACCCGCGTAGTGCCGTTGCCGTGGCTCGAGCCTGCGGCCCTGCTGGTGGTGGCGGGCACCGTGGTCGCCCTGACGGCGAGGTGCCTCACCCTCCCGGTGAGCCCGGGCGCCGCGGCCCGATCGGCGGACCGTTCGCTGGACACCGGCGATGCCTTCTCGACCTGGCTGCAGTTCGCGGGCCTTCCCGGCGTCTTCGGCGATGGGATCAGGGCTCGGGGGGAGGCCGCCGCCCGCCGGGCCGACGCCCGTGCCGCGGTGCCGCTGAGCGTGCGGTGGAGGCCGCTGCTGGCCGCGGGCGTGGCGTTGCTGGCCGCGGCGGGCGTCGCGTTGCTCTTCGAGCCGGCCACCCGGGCGGCGAGCATCGGCGAGACCGAGAGAGCGGCCCTCGCTGAGGAGGCCGAGGGGCTGCGAGCCCGGGCCGAGGAGATCGCGGCCGGATCCTCGGTCTCGCCGGACCAGGCCGCGCTGGCCGCACAGCTCCAGCAGCTGGTGGAACAGCTCGAGCGCGCCCCCGACCGAGACGCCGGCCTGGCCGTGCTCGAACAGGCCCGCAGCGAGCTCGAAGCCGGGATCAACGACTACTTCGGGGCCGAGAAGTCGGCCGCGCAGGGGTTGAACCGCTCCCTGGAGGCCCGCCCGCTCGCGGAGGGGCACGCGGGCGCAGCCGCCCAACTCGAAGCGCTCGGCGCGGCGATCGGGAGCCTGTCGGAGCAGGAGAGGGCCGCCCTCGCCGAACGGCTCCAAGCACTGTCCGTCACCCAGACCGCAGGCAACCCGGCTGCCGCGGACGCGCTCGCCGAGGCCGGCGGGGCGCTCGCATCGGGCGACCTCGGCCGGGCCGCCGACGCGCTGGACGGGGCCGCGGCGGCCCAGCGAGCGGGCGAGGCGTCGGTGAGGGACCAGACCGCCCGGGCCAACACCGCGGACCTGCTCGCCGATGCTGCCGCCCGTCTCGGCAGTCACGGCGCCGCGGGTCAGGGACCGGGCGCGGCCGGCCAGGGCCCGGGGAACCCGTCGGGAGCGGCCGCCGAGCCTGGAGGGGGCGCAGGCCAGGGTGGCCAGGGCGCGGGGAATCCGGCGGGAGCGGTGACCGGGGCGGGCGGGGGCGCCGGCGAGGGCCGAGGGGGTCCCGGCGCCCCCGCTGGGCGAGGCGACAGCACCGAGACCGGCGACCGGGACGTGCCGACGGTCTGGGCTCCCGGCGCAGCCGTCGACGAGCAGCAGGTGGGCGGCACATCCACATCGGATCAGGCGACCACCGTCGGGCAGGGCCAAGGGCTCACCGGAACCTCGGGCGCACGTGTCCCGGTCGACTCGGTGCTCAGCGACTATCTCGAGGAGGCGGTCGAGAGCCTGGACCGGGGCCGGATCCCGCCGGCGTCGCGGGCCCTGGTGCAGCGGTACTTCGACGTCCTCGCCGGATTCTGATCACAATGGGAGACAGGGACCGGAATGCACGGCCGTGTCGCCCATGCATTCCGGCCACCGGCACCGGCGCCGGCGAGGCACGAGCCATCAGACACGAGAGGCAGGGAGCCCCATGACCGAGATGAACCCGGATCGCTACGCCGCGCTGGCCGCGGCCATCGAGGACCAGGTGGGCAAGGTCATCGTCGGCCAGGCCGACCTCGTGCGCTCCGTGCTGATCTGCCTGGTGTGCGAGGGGCACGCTCTGCTCGAGGGCGTCCCCGGCCTGGGCAAGACCATGCTGTTGCGCACGCTCGCCCGGGCCGTGGACGTGGACTTCGCCCGGGTCCAGTTCACGCCCGACCTCATGCCCGCCGACATCGTGGGAACGCAGGTGCTGGAGCCCACCGACCGGGGCGGCCGCGACTTCCGGTTCCGGCGGGGCCCGGTGTTCGCCAATCTCGTGCTCGCCGACGAGATCAACCGGGCCACCCCCAAGACGCAGTCGGCGCTGCTGGAGGCCATGCAGGAGCAGTCGGTGACCGTCGGCGGGACGACCCACCCGCTGCCTCGGCCGTTCCTGGTGATGGCGACCCAGAATCCGCTTGAGATGGAGGGCACCTACCCCCTGCCGGAGGCCCAGCTCGACCGGTTCCTGCTCAAGATCCATGTGCCCATGCCGCCCGCGGAGGAGCTGATGACGATCCTCGATCGGACCACCGGAACCCACCGGCCGAAGGTCGAGCCCGCGGCCTCGGGGCACGACATCGCAGCCATGGTGGCGCTCACCCGGCAGGTTCCCATCGCCGATCACGTCGCCCGCTACGCGGTCGATCTCGTGGTGTCCAGCCATCCCCGGCACGCTTCCGCGCCCGAGCTGGTGCGCCGCTACGTCCGGTTCGGCTCGTCGCCCCGTGGGGCCCAGTCGATCGTGCTCGCGTCGAAGGCCGCCGCCCTGCTGGACTCCCGCCCCTCGTGCTCGGTCGCCGACGTGCGAGCGGTCGCCCACGGCGCCCTGCGGCACCGGCTGGTGCTCGGCTACGAGGCGGCTGCGGACGAGGTGAGCGCCGACGAGCTGGTCGACGCCATCGTCGACTCCGTCGCCGAGCCCGGATCCGGCATCCGGGGAGCGCCCTAGTGGCTCTGCTGCCGGCGGCGCTGCTGGGTCGGCTCGAACGGCTCCAGGTCGCTACCCGGCGGCCCCTGGCCGGTCATCTCGCGGGCGAGCACCGATCGCCCCGCCACGGCTCGTCGCTGGACTTCGCCGACTACCGCGAGTACCACCCCGGCGACGACTTCCGCCTCATCGACTATCACCTGCTGGCCCGTCTCGACTCGCTGCTCATCAAGCTGTTCGAGGCCGACGACGAGCTCGACGTCAGGCTGCTCGTCGACACCTCCGCGTCGATGGGATCCGACGGCAAGCTGCTGCACGCGCAGCGTCTGGCCGCCGCGGTCGGGTTCGTGGCGCTGGTGCGGCGCGACTCGGTCAGCGTGAGCACGTTCCCTGACGGCGGTCCGGTGCCCCGTTTCGCGGGCCGCCAGGGTGCCGCGGCCCTGTTCCGGCACCTCGAGGGTCTGGAGGCCGGCGGCCCCACCACCGTGGCCAAGGCGGTGCTGCACCACCTGTCGCGGCCCGGCCGTCCGGGCCTGACGGTGCTGGTCTCGGATCTGCTGACCCCCGACTGGGAGCGGGGAATCGTCGGGCTCCCGGCCCGAGGGGGAGACCTCGCGGTGGTCCACGTCCTGTCACGCGCCGAGCTGGAGCCGGAGATGCACGGCGATCTGGAGGTCGTCGACCGCGAGACCGGGGAGCGCCTGGCGGTGAGCCTGTCGCCTGAGACGCTCGCCGGCTACCGGGCCGGCGCGCTGCGGTGGGCCGACGAGGTCGCGGCCCGCTGCCGCCATGTGGGCGCCGCGTACACGCGGACCCTGGCCGGCGACGATCTTGAGTCTGTGCTGCTGGCCGGCTGGCTCCAGGCGGGCGTCTTCAGGTGAGGTTCGCCGACCCGGTCGGCCCCGGCGTCCGCCGCGTTCGGATGCCGCGGCGCCACGGGGCGTGACCAGGTGAGGTTCGCCGACCCGGCCGGACTGTGGTGGGCGCTGCTGGCTGTGCCGGTGGTGCTGCTCCATGTGCTCAGGCCGGCGCGGCCTCGACGGGTGGTGAGCTCCACGCTGCTGTGGCGGGCCGTCGAGCGTCCGGTCACGTCGGCACGGCCGTTCCGCATGCTGCGACCCTCCTGGCTCCTGCTGCTCCAGTTGCTCGCGGTCGGTCTGCTGACTGCCGCCGTGGCCGATCCGGTCCGGGTCGAGGCGACCCCCCTGGCCGAGCACACCGTGTTCCTCATCGACGGCTCCGGATCGATGCTGGCCCTCGACGGTGAGCCCGACCGGATCGCCGACGCCCGGGCCCGAGCGGTCCAGGTGCGCCGGGAGCTGCCCGCGGGCGGCATCGCCAGCGTGATCGAGGTCGGTCCTCAGCCGCGGGTGCTGCTGTCGGCCAGCGCCGATGTCGAGGCCTTCGACGAGGCGGTGGCCGCCACGCGGGCCGGCCCGGGCCGGGGCGCCTTCGCGGCCGCCTTCGCGCTGGCCGAGGGTCTCGAGACCGCCGACGCGCCCATCGGTTTCGTCCTGGTGTCCGACGGCGGGCTGAACGAGGAGGAGCAGCGGCTGCTGCCGCCGGGCACCACCTACGAGCAGGTCGGGTCGGGCGCCACCAACCGGGCGGTCACAGATCTCGACGTCGAGGCCCGCCCCACCCGGCTCCATGTCCGTGTCACGGTCGCCAACACCGGCGGCCCCGCCGCGGTCCAGACCCTGCGACTCGACGTGGACGGGCGCACCCGTCGGCGCGTGGAGATGGACCTTGCGGTGGGCGAGACCCAGGTGTACGAGACCGACCTCACCGCCGGCGACCGGGTCGATGCGTTCCTCGAGGGCGAGGATCTGCTCGCGGCCGACAACCGGCGGGTCGCGGTGAGCAGGCGTCGCCAGCCCATCGCAGTCCAGGTGGTGGGCGAGCCCGACCCGTTCCTCGACGCGCTGCTTCAAGCCGTCGACGGGCTCTCCCTGGTCTCCGGCGCCGGGGGCGACCGGCCCGACCTCGTCGTGTACAACCGGTCCGGGGTGCCCGACGCGCCGGTGACGCCCTTCATCGCCATCCGCGCCCCCGGCGCAGCGCCGGGACTGTCGGTCGTCGGGGAGGCCGAGGCGCCCGCCCTGACGCTGGTGCGCTCCGACGACGCGCTGCTGCAAGGGATCGACCTGTCGGGGCTGGCTGTGGCCACCGCCCAGCAGGTGCGCTCGGACACCGCCGAGGTCCTCCTGGCCGCGGAGTCCGCGCCGCTGCTGCTTCGGGGCCGCGCCGGCGGAGTGCGCTTCGCCTACCTGGCGTTCGGGCTGAGCGACTCCAACCTCCCGCTGCAGACGGCGTTCCCCCTCCTCGGCGAGCGTCTGCTGGCCGAGCTGACAGGGGCGAGACTTCCCCCCTCGTCGATCGAGGTCGGCGAGACGCTCACGCTGCCGTCGCAGTCCGGCGGGGTGGTGACCGACCCGGGCGGCGCCGCCGTCGAGCTGGCGCCCGGGTCGCCCGGGTTGGTGGCCGAGCGGCCCGGGCTGTGGAGCGTCGCCGTGCCCGGCGGGCCCGAGACCTTCGTGGCGGTGAACCCCGCGGAGTCGGAGTCGGACCTCACGCCGGTGCCCGGCCTGCCGACCGAGCAGCGACCCCTGCGCCCCGGCGAGCCGCGCCCGGAGAGCTCATCGTCGCTGCGGCTGTGGGCGGTCGCCGCCGCGCTGGCCGCAGTGGCGGCGGAGTTCCTGCTGGCCCGGCGGCGCGTCGGCGTGGCCCCGCGCCAGTGGAAGCTGGCCAACGCGGCGCGGATCCTGGTGGTGCTGGCCCTGCTCGGAGCGCTCATCGACGCCGGGTACGAACGCGACGCCGGCGAGGTCGCCACCGTGTTCGTCGTGGACGCGTCGGACTCGCTGGGCGCCAGGGGCCGCGCCGACGCGGTGTCGTTCGTGACCGAGGCGCTGGCCGCCCAGCCCGACGGCGCCCGCGCCGGTGTGGTCATGTTCGGCGGCGATGCCCGCATCGAGCTGCTGCTGCGGCGTGAGGCGTCGCTCCTGCAGCCCTCCGTCCGGGTCGACCCGTCCCGCTCGGACCTGGCGGCCGCGCTGCGACTCGGCGGGGCGGTGCTGCCCTCCGACGCCCGCCGCCGGGTGGTGCTGGTGAGCGACGGCCGGGCCACCGACGGCGACGCGGTCCGCGAGGCGGTCCGGCTGCGCGGCCAGGGAACATCCGTCGACACGGTGCTGATCGACACCCCCGGCGCGGCCGACATCGCCGTCGGCGCGGTGCGGGCTCCGAGCCGGGCGTCGCAGGGGGAGCGGATCCAGATCGACGCCGTGCTCCAATCGACCCTGGCGGGGCCCGCGGTGGTGACACTGCGCGTCGACGGCGAGGTCGCGGCCACTCGGCGCATCGACGCGGTGGCCGGCGCCCAGGGTGTGACCTTCACCGACATCGCCGCCGGCGGGGGGCTGCGCCGCTACCGGGTGGACGTCGAGAGCGCAGCCGACGCGGTCACCCAGAACAACAGCGCCTTCGCCGCGGTCGAGGTCGCCGGGCCCGCCCGGGTGCTGGTCGTGGAGGGGGCCTCCGGCGGCGGGGCCGAGCTCGGCGCGGCGCTCGCCGCGGGCGGGCTGGAGGTGGACACTGTGCCCGTGCCGGGGATGCCGCAGATGGGCGGGCTGCTCGCGTACTCGTCGATCCTGCTGGTGGACGTCGACCAGCGCCGCCTCTCGAGCCGCCAGGTGGCGGCCCTCAGCGGCGCGGTGCGCGACGGTGGCCGGGGTCTGGTGACCGTCGGCGGGAACCAGTCGTACGGTCTCGGCGGCTACTACACCAGCGAGCTGGAGCGCCTGCTGCCCGTGGTCAGCGAGATCCTCGACCCCTTGCGGCGCCAGACCGTGGCCGAGGTCCTGGCCATCGACACGAGCGGATCGATGGGAGCGTGCCACTGCTCGGAGAACGACTTCGTCAGCAACCGCATCGACGGCGGCGTCAACAAGACCGACATCTCGCGGGCTGCGGCCGCCCGCACCATCGCCGCGCTGGGCGCCGACGACGAGATCGGCGTGCTCGCGTTCGACGTCGAGGAGCGATGGGTGGTCGACCTCCAGAAGCTTCCCGCCCAGGACGTCGTCAACGAGGGTCTGGCCATGCTCAACCCCGACGGCGGCACCGACCCGTCAGGCTCGCTGCAGGAGGCCGCCGCCGCGCTGCGCCAGAGCAGCGCCGCGCTCAAGCACGTCATCCTGTTCACCGACGGGTTCACCGCCCCCGGGCTGCTCGGCGGCCTCGCCGACGACGCGTCGGCGCTCGCCGGCGAGGGCATCACCGTGTCGGTCGTCGCCACCGGCGAGGGCGCGGCCGGCGACCTCGAAGCGGTGGCGCGGGCCGGCCGGGGCCGCTACTACGCGGGCCGGGACCTCCAGCAGGTGCCGCAGCTCATCATGGACGAGGCCGTCCTGGCGTCGAGGGACTTCATCAACGAGGGCGAGTTCCTCCCGACGATCACCTCCTCGCTGCCGGTGGTGGCCGACCTCCGGCAGTCCCCGCCGCTGCTCGGCTACGTGGCCACCACCGCCCGACCTCGGGCCGTCACGCTGCTGGAGGTCGGGGCCCACGGCGATCCGCTGCTGGCCCGCTGGCAGGTCGGCCTCGGGACGGTGACCTCCTGGACGAGTGACGCATCGCAGCGCTGGTCACGGCTGTGGGCCGGATGGGAGGGCTACGTCGGGTTCTGGTCCCGGGTGGTGCGCGATACCTTCCCGACGCTCGACGACGGCACCGCCGCGGTGGTCGACGACGGCGTGCTGCGCATCCGGGTGGAGGCCGACGGCGGCTTCGGCGACGGCGCGTCCGCCACCGCCCGCATCACCGACCCCGCCCTGACGAGCCGGGAGGTGGCGCTGAGCCGGGTCGGACCCGACACGTTCGTCGGCGAACTGGCCACCGACGAGCCCGGCGTCTACGTGGTCGGGACCTCGGTGGTGTCCGCCGACGGGTCGGTCGTCCAGGGCACCGCCATCGCCGGCCAGTCGTACGGCCGCGAGTACGAGCCCGGCGCCGCTGACGGATCCTTGCTCGCCCGGATCGCCGAAGCCGGATCGGGCCGAGCCGGCATCGGGCCGACGATGGCCTTCGACGCCGAGGGTCTGGCGGCCGGCCGCTCACGGGTGGCCCTCGCTCGCTGGCTGCTGGTGGCCGCCGCACTGCTGTTCGTGATCGCCGTGGTCCTGAGCCGTCTCACGGTGGCGCCGGTCGCTTCGCCGGTGCGCCGTCTCACGTCAGCGCCGGTCACCGAGCGGCTGCGCCGGCCCGGCCGGCGCGGTCGCGCCAGCGCCGATCCGGCCGGGGCCGGGTCCCGCGATCGGTCGGCCGTCGCAACCGCCGAAGAGGACGCCCGCCTGCTCGAAGAGCTGGCCCAGGCCGACGAGGAGGCCGAGGCCCCGACCGGAACCGTCTCAGCCCTGCTGGAACGCACCCGCGACCGTCGCAGACGCGAAAGCTGACTCTGCGGTCGCAGCGCCGGTTCCTCTGGTCCTCCCACCCCTACTTGCGTACTTGCGTTTTCTCATCCCTACCTGCGCCGGTCGGCGCGCGGGGCCGCTTCGGCGGTGTCACTGGGCGGCAGGGGCGGCGCCGGCCCGACGGGAGCGCGCCGCGGGCGGCGGGCCCGGGCACGGGCCGCGTCGAGCGCGACCATCAGGCCTGCGGCGGCCATCATCACCGACCCCCACCACACCCACATCACCAGCGGCGCGACCGACACGGTGTAAAGCGCCAGGCCCGGGTCGGCCGCGTCCCGCAGGACCACCTGGATGTCGCGGGTCGCCCGGGAGTGCAGAGCGGTCTCCGCGAGCAGCACGCCGCGGCCGGGGAACGCCACCAGCGCTGGGCGCAGCTCGGCCACCAGCTCCTCGCCGTCGCGCACCTCGACGGTGGCGACCACGGCACTCGACCCGGGCGCCGGCCCGTCGGCCACCTCGACGCCGACGTGGCGGAAGGAGAGCACCCCGACCTCGACCTCCCCGCCGGCGTCGAGGCCCAACGTCGCCCGTTCGGTGTGGGTGGCGCCGGCCACGCCGATCAACAGGAGCGCGAACCCGATGTGGCCCACCCGCATCGGCCACCGCCCTCGCCCCCGTCGGCGGGTCCGCAGCCCGTTGGCCAGGCCCGCCACCATGGCGCCGACCCCGGCGGCCACGCACAGAGGGAACGCCGAGCGCGACCCGGCCGCGCCGGCCGCGATCACCCCGACCAGCGCGCCCGACGCCGACCAGACCGGCGCCCGTTCGCCGACGACGACCGCACAGGCGCAGAGGGCCCCGACGGCGAGGGGCCCCAGCAGCGTGGCGTAGTAGGCGCCCGTCACCAGCGGCTCGCCCGGAGCGGGAATCGGGTACAGCACCCCGACCACCACGAGCAGGGCCGCGGACGCGGCCAGCGCCGCTGCCGCCGTTCGCCACAGCATCGGCGGAGGCGGTCGCCTGGGAGTGCCGCCGTCAGCCTCGCCGGCCCGGGCCTGCACCTGCGGCCGGCCTCGCCGGCGCGGGCCTCCCATGGCGGCGAGCACCGCCGCCCCTGCGTTGGCCATGACCAGCCCGAACAGGATCCATGACACCCGCTGGTCGTCGGCGAACGCGTGGACCGAGCCGCCGACCCCGCCTCGCGTGACCGCGGAGGCCACCAGGACCGCCGTCCACGGCAGCATGCACAGCAGTCGCACGGTCCGGGGGTGTCGGGGTTGGCCCACCGCGTGCATCGCCGCGACGGCGAGCAGCCAGGCGGTGAGGATCCCGTTCTCGACCGGGTCCCAGCCCCAGAACCCGCCCCAGCCCAGCTCCACGTAGGCCCAGTTGGATCCGGTGGCGAGTCCGACGGTCAACAACGCCAGGCTCAGGCCGAGCCAGCCCCGCAGCGCTCGGCGCCGTCGCTCGTCGAGCGGGGCCGCCGCCGCGACGAGGAACGCTACGACGGTCGACACCTGGCCCAGGTACAGCAGCGGCGGGTGGTAGAGCATCGCCGGATGCTCCAGGATCGGCTGCAGTCCGGCGCCCTCGATGGCCGGGATCGCCAGCCGGCCGAAAGGGTTGGCCGTGGCCAGCACCGCTCCGGCCAGCACCGCCACGTTCAACCCGCCCCACAGTGAGGCGCTGCGGGCCGTCGCGGGCGCCTGGGTCCAGATCACCCCGGCCACCGCCGCCGCCGTCATGGCCGCGAACAGCAGCAGCGAGCCGCTGGCGCCGCCCCACAGGCCGGCCAGCCTGAAGGGCCCCGACACGCCGCCGCGGGCGTGGTCGGCAACGTAGACCAGCGACAGGTCGAGGCTCCATAGCGCACGGCCCAGGACGACGGTGGGGACCGTCGTCCCGACGGCCATCACGATCGAGCCCGCCCGGGCCACACGCAGCGACCGCATGCCTCCGAACGCGGTGGCGAGGGCCGCGGCTGCGCAGACCCACAGGCAGGCCACCGCGAGACCGGTCATCGCCCCGACGGTACCCCTCGGCCCGCCACCCCGTCACCGACACGACCCTCGGCGCCGACTCGCAGGTCGAGCGGCCGGTCCGCGCCGCCCTCAGTGGGATGCAGCCAGCGGAGGGATCGTATCGTGGGCGGGGAAGTCGGGATCGACGATGGTGCGAATGCCCAAGCCCAGGACCACCCGGTTCGCGTAGTTGAGATGGGCGCACTGGGAGTTGATGTCGAGAATGTCGAGGTCGTCGAATCCGGCTGTTCGGAGTTCGTCGACGTCGCTCTGGGTGATTGATCCCGGATCGCGGGTCAGCTTGACCGTGTAGGCAACCACGGCGGCGTCGGCGTCCTCCAACTCCACCGACATTGGGTCGTCGGCCAAGGCCGCGATTTCGTCGTCACTCAAGCCGGTGGATCGCAGCTTGATGCTCAACTGGCTCATGCAGTGCCGGCTCCGGTTGAGGGCGGATGTGACGAACCTGATGAGGTTGCGTTGATGGGGAGTGAGACCGGACGGGCACCTCTCGGTGACGGCGTAGAGGTCGAGCCGGGCCGCCACGATAGCGGGGTACAGCGATCCCGCCATCGTCATCTCGGCGGGCTCACCAAGGGCCCGGGCCTGACGGTCATAGTGAGTCCTCAACTCGCCCGAGGACTCACCATACGGGATAGTGGAGATCCACATCGCTTGCTCCCCTCGTCTAGATGGTTGGCTCTTCAGACAATCGGTTCTTGCGACCGTCGCCCTCCCCATGAATTGGCGAAGACTCTACTTGTCCCCAATTCTCCCACCCGCTCACATCGAACGCGAGCACCGCGAACACGAATAATCCAGCCGCTGGCAGGCCCGCTGGGACGCGGACGCCATCTACGAGACCCCCAACCCGTCGGGGCAGCTCGCGTCGGGCCGCGGCCGGCCGATTCAGAGGAACTCCAGCGAGGGCCGGCAGCCCCTCATCTTTGTCGATGCTGCGGTCGCGGGGAGGTGCGCGACCACCCCGGTGGGTTCGGCAGTGATGGCGATGGGTTGAGAGTGCATCTGTTGTGCTAAGATGGATCTCATTCTGCCGGGGTTGCTCTCGGTGGCCTCGGCGCAGCCTCTCGCGGCCGCCCCTCGCACCGGACAGACGCATACGGGAGGCAGCCGCCAATGACCGCGACACATTCTTGCTCCAGCTTGTCTCTCCTCCAGTCAACAGCGAGGACTGCCGTGCCCGCCGTAGTGTGGGCACGGGAAGGCTCCCCGGCGAAGGATCGAGGACATGCCGATTGAAGTCGTGCACGGCGAGAGCCGCAATCGAACGATTGCCCAGGCGTTGGTCGGGCAACTGCGGGCGATCGTTGAGGAAGGAACCGTGTACTTGGGCTACCCGGTACTGGCGACCGCTGACGAGCGTGTCGAGGTGGACGCTCTGCTGGTGAGTCGGGCTCACGGACTCGTCGCGTTCCTTCTGGCAGACTCGCTGCCGACCTCCGACGAGGAATGGACCGCTGTCATCGCAGAGCAGGATCGGCTGTTCGCGATCCTCGAGAGCCACTTGAGCCGCCATGAAGGCCTTCGGTCCGGGCGACGCGTGGCGATAAGCCCTGCAACGGCCACGGTGTTCGCCAGTTCGCCGCCCGCTGAGGCGCCAGGCGAACCCGAGGGGTTCTACGGTTCGATGGAAACCGTCCGGGACTGGGTGGAGGCTCGCCCTCCAATCAGTGCAGAACTCGAGAGAAACCTGCAGGCAGCGCTGCAGCGAGTCACGACCATCAAGCCGGCCAAGAAGCGCAACTCGGTCACAAAGGACGATTCTCGGGGCGCCGTCCTCAAGGAGATCGAGAGTGGGATCGCGAACCTCGATCGATGGCAGAAGGCCGCAGCGATCGAGAGTCCTGAGGGACCACAGCGAATCAGGGGACTCGCCGGATCCGGCAAGACAGTCGTCCTTGCTCTGAAGGCCGCCTACTGGCACTCACAGCATCCCGACTGGCACATCGCGCTGACCTTCCACTCCCGCGCCCTGCACCAGCAGATCAACGACCTGGTGACGAGGTTCACGTTCGAGCACACGAACGACACGCCCGACCAGAGTCGGCTCCAGATCATCCACTCGTGGGGGTCGAGCGCCCGAGCCGGCGTGTACAGCTTGATCGCTTCTGCGCTTGGTGAGCCGGCGAGGGACTGGTCGTACGCGCGGGGCAAGTACGGGATGGAAGGAGCGTTCGCAGGTGCATGCAGAGAACTCCTCGACGCCGTCCGCTCATTTGACGTTCGACCGATATTCGACGCGGTGCTGATCGACGAGGCGCAGGATCTGCCACCGGAGTTCTTCCAGCTCGTCTACCTCTTCACCAGATCCCCGAAGCGGATCGTCTGGGGCTACGACGAGCTGCAAAGGCTCTCAGAGGCGGCCATGCCCACCACCGAGGAGCTGTTCGGCACCGGCCCGGACGGCGATAGCTTGATCAGCCTTGCTTCGGCCGACGGCGAGCCCAGGCGCGACATCGTCCTGCCGATCTGCTATCGGAACACGCCGTGGGCGCTGGCGACCGCCCACTCGCTTGGTGTCGGCGTCTACCGTCAAGAGGGGCTGCTTCAACACCCCGACGAGCCGACCCTCTGGCGAGACGTCGGCTACAAGGTCGCGAGCGGGCGCCTTTCGCCAGGGTCGCCTGCGACCTTGGAACGTGCGGTCGCGAGCTACCCGTCGTACTTCCCGGAACTGCTCACCCCGCAGGACTCGGTCGCGGTTCGATCGTTCGCGACCAGGGAAGAGCACGACGCGTGGATCGCGAAGGCGATTCATCACAACCTGGCTGAGGACGAACTCGAACCGGACGACATCCTTATCGTGCTGCCGGACTCCTACAGGGCGAAGTCCCGCGCGCCGCACTTGATACGACACCTCAGCCGTCGAGGCATCCAGTCCCACCTTGTCGGAGTGAATACAAGCGTTGACGAGGTGTTCCAGCCGAACTCTGTCGCCATAGCGCACATCTACCGCGCCAAGGGCAACGAGGCGCCGGTGGTGTACGCGGTCGACAGCCAGCACGCCGCGGCCCAGTTCAACGCGGTCACGAGGAGGAACAGCCTCTTCACAGCCATCACACGAAGTCGCGCCTGGGTCCGCATCACCGGCTGGGGAGAGCAGATGGAACCGGTCCGCAAGGAGGTCGACACCGTCATATCCAAGGGCTTCAGGCTCGAGTTCACCATTCCGACGAGCAGCGAACTAGCGAAACTGCGGCATCTTCATCGGGACCGGCCCGAGGGCGTGGAGGAGTCGCTCCGGAAGGCAACCGAGGGCCTATCCGTGTTCCTCGAGGCGTATGAGCGGGGAGAGTTGGATCTGCTTGACCTGCCACCATCACTTCGGACCAAGCTGATCCTCAGCATCAAACCCGACTCCTCGGATGACTACCGTTAGGGCCATTCGAGATCAGGTTCGCAACGCACTTGACTACTTGCGTGAGGCGGAGCTGGCACAATCCACGACCGAGGTCTCCATGGGCTCCACCATGGTCGCCTGGCACCCCCTCGGTCGTGAAGGAGCATTCATTGAGAGCTTCGGTCACCCGACGATCGACCAGTACGTGACATGGCTCGCAAACGGCGACTACTCGGCCCTTCTCTATGACGGCAGCCTCATCCAACTCTCCTACGAGGTGGAGGACGGCGAGATCTTCCGGCATCGGCTGGCCTACTTCCCATGCCCCTACGACCTGGACCTCACCCTGCTCAGGGAAGGGGAGCCCGCGGCCGATGTCGTCGACCTCTGCCGCAACTCGGACGCAAGCCTGCGTTCGCCGATTCGCTTCGACTTCGACCGCGAGGCCGCAGCCCGGGGCCACCCGGCGAGCCACTTCACCATCAACGGCATCGACTGTCGCATCGCATGCGTTGCACCGCTCCACGTCATGCGGTTTCTCGACTTCATCTTCCGCCACTTCCATGTGCGTCTCCATGCCGCCCACCGGCCCTTCTTTGCGGCAGCTCATGCGCAGCACATAGGTCCCCCGTCGCTAGAGGACGATGATCGCAGTCAGATTCACTTCTCCTGGGATGTCCATGCGACGGCGACTGGCGGAACGCTCGGACGATAGGAGGCTCGACGGCCCGGTCGGATGGCCGAGCCATCACGCGTGGTTGTTATCGCGGAACCATAGGCGAGTTCATCCATCGCTCATACGCCAGTTGAGGCGCGCACGGCAACGAGCGCAGTACGGTACCTTGCCCAAGAACGGCAAGACCAACAACGACAACAGGAACCCAAGCCATCCAGCCAGACCGAGAACGACGCCTCCCCAAAGGATGAGATGGAAAGCTACTCGGTGGCGCTGGACAACACAGCTATCGCAGTCGCATCTCCAACACCTGTCAACATGTCCGTTGCTGTGCGCCTTCTGCCGTTGATTGGCCTGCCAACGGTCGAGCATCTCTTGGTGCATGGCCTCTTTGCTTGCCTCGCGTCGCTCCTTGTGTTCCCGCAGTGTTCCCTTGCGGACCATCACCCGGGTCTGCAGATGATCAACGACGCGTTCGACGACGCGCTCGACATCATGCCGAAACGAGTACATGTACTTCCGCATGGCACCAATTGTGCTCACAGGCAGTCAGTGGTGGCAAGTTTGTGGCACCCCTCGGCCGCGGTCAGCACGATCCTGTACCGCGGCGCCCAAGACTGCGCCGGCTTCGGCACCGCCCCGTTGCCCAGCCACGGCGGGGTGCCCGTAGCCTGACCCTCCATGGACGCGACCGCGCCCGAGGTCGACACGCCCCCGCACCGTTACGACGCGGCGCTCGCGGCGGAGATCGAGGCCCGCTGGCAGGCCCGCTGGGCCGCTGACGGCATCTACGAGACGCCCAACCCGTCGGGGCAGCTCGCGTCGGGCCGCGGCGCCGGCGGTCCGAAGCTGTTCATCATGGACATGTTCCCGTACCCGTCGGGCTCGGGACTGCATGTGGGTCATCCCCTGGGCTACATCGCCACCGACGTGTACGTCCGTTTCAAGCGGATGACGGGCTTCAACGTGCTCTACACCATGGGCTTCGACGCGTTCGGGCTGCCGGCCGAGGAGCACGCCCGCCAGACCGGCCAGCACCCCCGGATCAACACCGAGGCCAACATCGACAACATGCGCCGCCAGCTCGACCGACTCGGCCTCGGCCACGACAAGCGCCGCAGCGTCGCCACCACCGACGTCGACTACTACCGCTGGACCCAGTGGATCTTCCTGCAGATCTTCAACTCGTGGCTCGACCCCGAGTCCGGACGGGCCCGCCCGATCGCGGAGCTGACGGACGAGTTCTCCTCCGGAGCGAGGCCGACACCCGACGGCCGGGCCTGGGGTGATCTCAGCGAGGCCGAGCAGCGACAGCTCGTGGACGGGCACCGCCTGGCCTACGTGGCCGACGCCCCGGTCAACTGGTGCCCGGCGCTGGGGACGGTGCTGGCCAACGAGGAAGTCACCAACGAGGGACGGTCCGAGCGAGGCAACCACGAGGTGTTCAAGCGCCCGCTCAAGCAATGGATGATGCGGATCACCGCCTACGCCGACCGCCTGCTGGAGGACCTCGATCGCCTCGACTGGCCGGAGTCGGTCAAGACCATGCAGCGCAACTGGATCGGCCGCTCCGACGGTGCGCTGATCGCCTTCAAGGTTGCCGGCCCGCGCCGGGAGCCCGCGGCAAGCATCGAGGTGTTCACCACCCGGCCCGACACCCTCTTCGGCACCACCTACATGGTGCTGGCCCCCGAGCACGCGTTGGTGGACGAACTGGTTGCCGATGCATGGCCGTCGGGCACCCCCGGATCCTGGACCGACGGCGCGGCCACCCCGCGCGAGGCGGTGGCCGCCTACCGGGAGCGGGCCGCGGGGTTGAGCGACGCCGACCGGGGCGACTCCAAGACCGGCGTCTTTGTGGGTGCGCACGCGGCGGTTCCCTTCAGCGATATCGAAGTGCCGGTGTTCGTCGCCGACTATGTGCTGATGGGCTACGGCACCGGAGCGGTGATGGGGGTTCCCGGCGAGGACCAGCGCGACCGCGAGTTCGCCGAGACCTACGGGCTAGCGGTCATCCGCACCGTGCAGCCGCCGCCGGAGCACCCCGCCGAGGAGGCCTACGCCGGCGAAGGACGGTCGATCAACTCGAAGTTCCTCGACGGTCTCGACGTGGATGCGTCCAAGGCTCTGATCCTCGAAAGGCTCGAAGCTGCCAGCTGCGGGCGTCGCACCGTCAACTACCGGCTGCGCGACTGGAACTTCAGCCGGCAGCGCTACTGGGGCGAGCCCATACCGATCGTGTACGACGACCTTGGCCCGGTCGCGCTGGGATCCGACATGCTCCCGCTGGAGCTGCCCGAGCTGAACGACTGGGCGCCCCGGGCACTGGCCCGCGACTCCGAGCCCGAGCCGCCGCTGGGACGGGTGACCGACTGGGCCGCCGCCACTCTTGACTTGGGCGATGGCCCCCGCCAGTACCGGCGCGAGTTGAACACCATGCCCCAGTGGGCCGGATCGTGCTGGTACTACCTGCGCTACCTCGACCCCGCCAACGACGAGGCCCTCGTCGACCCCGACGTGGAGCGGTACTGGATGGCGGACCCGCAGCCCGACGGCGTCGGCGGGGTCGACTTGTATGTGGGCGGCGTCGAACACGCCGTGCTGCACCTGCTCTATGCCCGGTTCTGGCACAAGGTGCTCTACGACCTCGGCCATGTGAGCGGCCCCGAGCCGTTCAAGCGGCTCATCAACCAGGGGTACATCCAGGCGTACGCGTACAAGGACCCCCGAGGGGTATACGTGCTCGCCGAGGAGGTGCAGGGCTCGCTGACCGACGGCTTCGCCCACGACGGGCAGCCGGTCACCCGAGAGCTCGCCAAGATGGGCAAGTCGCTCAAGAACTCGGTCACCCCCGACGACATGTACGCCGCCTACGGCGCCGACACCTTGCGCCTCTATGAGATGTTCATGGGCCCCATCGACCAGAGCCGGCCCTGGCAGACCCGCTCGGTGGTGGGCTCGCAGCGGGTGCTGCAGCGGGTGTGGCGCAACGTGGTGGACGAAGCGACCGGCGAGCTGCGGGTGAGCGACGAGACGCCCGACGACGAGCTGAACCGCCTGCTGCACCGCACCATCGACGGTGTGCGCTCCGACATGGAGAACATGCGCTTCAACACCGCCATCGCCAAGCTCACCGAACTCAACAACGAGCTCACCCGCAGGGGCACGCCGGCGCCCCGGCAGGTGGCCGATGCGATGGCCCGGATGCTCGCACCGCTGGTGCCGCACTTCGGCGAGGAGGTGTGGCACCGCTTGCACGGCGCCGCAGCCGGCTCGGTGACACAGGCCGAGTTCCCGGTGGCCGATCCGGCGTTGCTGGTGGCCGACACGGTGGAGGTGCCCGTGCAGGTCAACGGCAAGGTGCGGGGCCGGGTGACGCTCGCGACCGACGCCGACGAGGCCACCGCCATCGCCGCTGCGCTGGCCGAACCCAACGTGGCCGCACACGTGGGCGACCGCGGACTGCGCAAGAGGCTCTATGTGCCCGGCCGCATGATCACGCTCGTGGTGTGAGCGGCCCGCCGCAGCTCCAGCCGGCGCCGGGCCGCGACGGACCCGGCCCGCACATCCCCGAACCGCCGCGGCGCCCGGGCCGCGGTGGGCTGCGCCGGGGCCATGTCGCTGCGGACCCGGCGGGCAGGTCCCCGAGCCGCCGGCACATCGCCGAGTTGGTGGAGTGACCCCGCAGCCGCGGCGGCTGTCGATGTCGCAGGCCCGGCGGATGGCGCTCGCGGCCCAGGGATTCTGCGATCCCGCGCCCAGCGCGCGGGTGGACCGCCGCCACCTGCGCCGGGTGATGGGTCGGCTCAAGCTGTTGCAGCTCGACTCGGTGCCGGTGGTGGTCCGTACCCAGTACCTGCCGCCGTTCTCCCGTCTGGGCTGCTACGACCGGGCGCTGCCGGACCGGATCGCCTACACCGACGACGAGTGGTTCGAGGCGTGGGCCCACGAGGCCTCCCTGCTCCCGGTGGGCGACGAACCACTGCTGCGCTGGCAGAAGCGGCGTGCCGAGCAGGGCGACACCTGGAAGAACCTGGCAGAGCTGGCTCGAAGCGAGCCCGACTATGTGGCCGAAGTGCTGGCCCAGGTGGCCGAAGGCCCGCTGACCGCGGGCGAGTTGGCCGATCCCCGCCGCCGCGACGGCGAGTGGTGGGGCAGCCGGTCACTGGGCTCGGTCGCTCTCGACTGGCTGTTCCGCATCGGGGCTGTCGGCATCCGGCGTCGGGGCAACTTCGTCAAGGAGTTCGACCTCCTGGAACGCATCGTCCCGCCCGAAGTGCGGGCCCGGCCCACGCCCACCGTCGAGGATGCCCAGCGGGCTCTGCTGGAGCGCTCCGCCGAGGCGCTGGGGGTGGGCGCTGCGGGCGACCTCATCGACTACTACCGCCTGCCGATCCGTGAAGGAAGGGCCCGGCTGCGTGAACTCGTCGAGGCGGGCACACTCGAAACGGCGGAGGTGGAGGGATGGACCGAACCCGCCTACCTGCACCCCGAGGCCCGGCTTCCACGGTCGGTGGACACCCTGACGGTGCTTTCGCCGTTCGACCCGGTCGTGTGGAACCGGGATCGGGCGGCCCGGCTGTGGGGCTTCGACTACCGCATCGAGATCTACGTGCCTGCGGCCAAGCGGGTCTACGGCTACTACGTGCTGCCGGTGCTGCACGGCGAGCGACTGGTGGCCCGCCTCGACATCAAGACCGACCGGTCCGGCGGAGCGTTGCGAGTGCTGGGCGCGTTCGCCGAGCCCGATGTGGATCACGCCGCCCTGGCTGGGCGGCTCAGGCCCCATCTCCTCGAGCTGGCCCGGTTCGTCGGGGTGGACGATGTGAGCTACGGCGACAGGGGCGACCTCATGGCCGCGCTGCGGGATGTTGGAGGCGCATCCGGCGGGTAGAGAATCTTGGCTCCGGCCAAGTCGAGGTCGGCGGTCGCGGCCGCCTCGGCGATGCGCTCGATATCAGCGTCGGTGAGCACGCGCCCCGTGCGGGTGCGATAGGTCGTCAGCTGCGACGGTTCTGTCATCTGGGCGGTCTTATCTCGGTCCCATCTTCGGTAGATGGCTGATCGCGCTCTGCGGTCAGTCCGCACTCAGGCGGTGCTTGGCGAGGCCAGCCTGCAGCAGTTTCTGGGCGTCTCGGGCACCGATATCGAGGAAGCCGTCGGGCCAGTCTTCGCTCAGTCCGCCGAGTGGGTTGATGTCGGAGGCCCGGAACGCCGTATGGCCCTCGGCGTCGCGTTCCGCGAACACGATCCGGGCCAACTTCGCCACATCGTTGCCGTTGTCTTCGGCGACGCGGCGCCGTAGCCGGTTGACGAGATGTTCGCTGTGCGTCTCGACGATGATCTGTCTCCTGCTCTCGACGCACGCTAGGAGGAAGTCGGCGAGCCGCATCTGCAGCGCGGGGTGCAGGTGCAGTTCGGGCTGCTCAAGCAGCACAATGTCACCTGGCTCGGCCAGCAAGCAGACGGCCAGAACCGGCAGGATCTGGCTGACCCCGACGCCGACCGACGTGAGGTCAACCTGGCGATCCAAGTCGGGAGGCCGCACCACTCGCCAGGCGGCGCGTCTCGTGTCGGCTGCTTCTCGGCGGGGTGTGTGCCGTCGGCGAACCCACGGACCGGCTAGCCTCTGTCCGGTCAGCGTTGCGGTCGAACCTGGGGACCTGGCCTCGGTTACGGCCGAGCACGGCCCGACGGCCTAGTGTCCTGAGTCGGGGATTCGTTGTAGATATGCGGCCATGGTCTCGAAGATGTCGTCGGCGCTCTTTCGCCATGTGAACGGGCGGGGGTCCTGGTTCCAGTTTTCGGTCCAGGCGTCGA
>LXNI01000387.1_pt1 | contig 52367 bp, 51 predicted proteins | sample 809091 | NCBI WGS metagenome assembly LXNI01 (sample SAMN04870527, study PRJNA318959) | sponge metagenome | biome: 01000161; feature: marine sponge reef; material: water | host: Sarcotragus foetidus | place: Greece: Milos, Mediterranean Sea | collected 2013-05-29 | depth 5-7 m
AGAGTTACGGGACGTATGTGATCCCGGCGATCCTGGCCATGCTGGCCGGTGACTCGGTGCCGGACCCGTTGCACGTGAACCACGTCTTCGTGAGCGCGGACAACATCGACCAGTTCTACCCGGGCTGAGTCGACGGTAGGTAAGAGGGGGCGGCACAAGCGAGCCTTGGCGCCGCCCCCTTCATCGGTTAGGAGCTAGACAAGCTATGGACGAAACGCCGGTCGACAAGGGTGGAGGCGGCTCGCCGGATGCTGCGCCGGCAGTAGGCATCGGCAGCCGGGCCCGTATCGCCCGCATATTCGTGGCGATGCCACCCGAAGTGGTGCTGATCGTGGTCCTGGTGATCCTCGGCGCGATCTTCTGGCAGGGCAGCGAGTTCTTCCTCACCACCCGCAACATGCGCAACGTCCTGCTGTCGGTCTCGGTGCTGGGCATCCTGGCAGCACCTGGCACCTTGCTTCTCATATCGGGCAACTTCGACCTGTCGGTGGCATCGGCTGCAGCCCTGTGCGGCTGCATAGCGGGCGTCGTCGCCGAGGAGAACAGCGCCGCCGCCGCGATCCTGGCCGCACTCGGTGTCGGTCTCCTGGCCGGGATATTCAACGGGGTGCTTTCCGCCTACGCGGGTATCGCCTCGATCGTCGTAACCCTGGGTACCTGGCTGGGATACAGGGGGCTGGCGCGCCTGTTCTCCAACGGCCAGACGATCAGGATGAACGGCAAGGTCGAGTTCATCACCAACGACATCCTTGGTGTACCGGCCCAGATTGTCCTATTCGTCCTGATCAGCGTGCTGGCGTGGTTCGTGGTCCGCTACACACGCTTCGGGCGGTCGGTGTACGCAATCGGTAGCAACCCGACGGCGGCCCGGCTGTCCGGGATCCGCCAGAAGCCGACCATATTCGTCATGTTCATCGTCAGCGGTCTCCTGGCCGGGCTGGCCGGGCTGATCCTGGCGTCACAGCTGGACGCCGCTTCCGGGAACGCGGCCACGGGCGTGGAGCTCGAGGTGGTGGCCGCCATCATCCTGGGAGGCGCCAGCCTCTCCGGTGGGCGGGGCACCATACCGGGAACGGTGCTCGGGGTGTTCATCCTGGGCATCATGCAGAACGGACTCACCCTGCTGAGCATCTCGTCGTTCTGGCAGGACGTCGCAACCGGTGTGGTTCTGGTGGCGGCGGTCGGGCTCGACCAGGTGAGGCTGCGTCTTAGCGGATCATGACGACGGAGAACGGAGCGCTGAACCAGAGGCTCGAACTCCGGGCTACCGGACTCCGCAAGAGCTTTGGCGGGGTGGAGGTGCTCCACGGCGTGGACATAGCGGTCGAGGGGGGCGAGGTTCTCGCTCTCCTGGGTGAGAACGGTGCCGGTAAGTCGACCGCCATCAAGATCCTGGCCGGCGACTACAAGCGGGATGCCGGCGTCATCGTCATCGACGGCGAGGAGGCGGACATCCGCAGCCCGCGCGACGCAGGCGCCTACGGGCTCCGGGTCATCTACCAGGAGTTCTCGGACGCGCCGGATCTCACGGTGGCCGAGAACCTCTCCTTGGGACGGTTGCCGCGCAATCGTTTCGGTCTGGTCGACTGGTCCCGCGTACGTCGCGATGCGAGGCGGATTCTCGAAAAACTCGGTATCGAACTGCCCATCCGGACCCTCGTGGGCAACCTCGGCGTGGCCGAGCGCCAGGTGCTGGAGATCGCCCGGGCCCTGGCCGGGAGTGCTCGCCTCCTCATCCTGGACGAGCCGACCTCGGCGCTGACCCTCGAGGAGACGGATGCGCTCTTCGCCTTCATAGAACGTCTGAAGGCTCAGGGCGTGGCCATCATCTACATAACTCACCGGCTCGACGAGGTGGAGCGGATCGCCGATACCGTGCTGGTATTCCGGGACGGAGACGCGGTCGCCGAGGGGCCGGTCAGCGAGTTCGGCCGCAAGGAGATGGTCGAGGCCATGGTCGGCCACGAGTTGGTCGAGGAGGTCGCCTCCCTGCGCGGGGAGGACCACGACATCGGTGAGGCCGTCCTGACCATCGAGGGCGCCGCGTCGGAAGGGGTCTTCCGAGACGTGGACCTGGAAGTGCGGGAGGGGGAGATACTCTCCCTTTTCGGGAGGATCGGCTGCGGAGCGTTGGAGCTGGCCGAGGCGGTCTTCGGCCTCCGGGAGATGACCGGCGGTTCCATGCGCGTGGGCGAACAGAGTGGCCAACCCACCTCGCCCAAGGATGCCATCGCCCGCTTCGGGGTCGGGTTCGTCCCGATCGACCGCAAGATCGACGGGTTGCTAACCGTGCTGAACGTGGCCGAGAACCTGAGCGTGGCGTCTTGGCCCTGGATGACCACGGCCGGTCTGCTTCCCCCCAGAGCCACCGCCAAGGTCTTCGAGAGGTGGTACGAGACACTTGATATCAGGGGTAAGGGAGGCGCCACCCAGATCGTCGACACCCTGTCCGGAGGAAACCAGCAGAAGGTCGTCCTGGGCCGCTGGCTGGAGCGCGAGTCGAGATTGCTGGTGCTGGCCGAGCCGACCCGCGGGGTGGACGTGGGCGCCCGAGCGCAGATATATCACGTGCTGCGAAGGTTCGCCGACAAGGGAATAGCGGTGCTCATCGTCACTTCGGACATCGAGGAAGTGGTCAGGATCTCCGACACCATCGTGGTCATGTCACGCGGCCGGGTGGTGGCCCGTCACCGGGCCGGCGAGGTGGACCGGGCCCAACTCATCCGCCAGGCAGCCGAGGACGCTGTAGAAGCTGCCGCGGCCGGGTAGCCGGAGCCTTCTCACCTCTTCGGACCGTATCATCGCCTTCGACGGTCATGCCGTCGTCGTGACACCACTTCCGCTCGAAGGAGATGCAGGTGACCGAGGTGGTTGGAGTGATCGGGCTCGGGGTCATGGGCTCTGCCATGGCGGCCAACTTGGTTGCCGCCGGTCACACGGTCGTAGGGTTCGACATCGACCCGCGGCGACGATCGTCCGCAGCCGAAGCAGGGGTCCGGATCGAGGACTCGGCAGGAGCCGTGGGAGCTACTTCCGAGATAGCCATCTTCTCTTGCCCACCCCGGCGGCCCTGGCCGACGTTGCCACTCAGGTGGCGGCCCAAGCCCAGGAGGGATTGCTCTGCCTGGAGACAAGCCCCATTCGTTACGATCAGGTGTTGATCGGCATCACGTCGTGACCGAGAGCCGTATGGAGGTCCCCGAATGACCGGCGTTGTCCAGACCGTCACCGGGGCCATCGCGCCGGAGGAACTCGGGGTGACGATGCCGCATGAGCATCTGCTGCTGCTCAACCCCTCGTTCGTGGAACCGTTGGAAGCCTCGGAGCGCCACCGGGCTCACGAGCCGGTGTCGGAGCGGAACATCGAGTGGGTGCGGCAGTACTGGACCTCCAACGTAGACAACCTGCATCTCTACGACGAGGAGACCGCCCGGGAGGAGGCCTCTTGGTACTACCGAGCGGGAGGAGACTCGATCGTGGATCCCACGACTCGGTACATCGCCCGCGATCCGCGGGCCCTGGTGCGGATCTCCCGGGGCAGTGGGGTCCGGATCGTGGTCGGGACCGGTTTCTACGTCGCCGAGACCCATCCTCCGGACATGGGTGCCCGCTCGGCGGCAGATCTGGCGGCCGAGATGATCGGGGAACTCACCGAGGGCATCGACCACACCGGGGTGCGGGCCGGGTTCATCGGTGAGATCGGTTGCTTCTGGCCGCTGCGCGACGACGAGCGGAAGGTCCTCCGAGGCGCTGCGATGGCCTCCATCGAGACCGGCGCCGCCGTGATGGTCCATCCGGGCCGCCATCCCGACGCCCCGGCCGAGATCGTGTCTGTCCTCACCGAGGTAGGGATGCCGACGGACAAGATCATCATGGCCCACATGGAACGGACCATCCTGGAGGCCGACGCGGTGCTCCGGTTCGCGGAGAGCGGCTGCTACATGGAGTACGACCTGTTCGGCGCCGAGACCTCCATGTTCCCCACCGTGGCGGAGAAGACGCCGGCCGGCCTCGTTCCCAGCCGGCCGCCCGGGCTGTCCATGATCAGCGACGCCCAGCGGCTCGAAAGGCTGGACCTGCTGATCGGGCACGGATATGCGGAGAGGCTCCTGATCTCCATGGACATCTGCACCAAGCACCGGCTTCACCGCTACGGCGGGCACGGCTACGACCACATCCTCGAGAACATCGTCCCTTGGATGAGGCGCCGGGGCACGAACGAGGAGGTTCTGCATCTCCTCCTGGTGGTGAACCCCCGACGGGTGTTCACCATGCACGGGCACTGACGCGAGACCATGGCGAAGCTCAGGGCCGGCGTGATCGGGGCGGGATCCTGGGCCGTTGCCTCGCACATCCCCAACCTCGTGCAGCGATCTGACGAGGTGGAGCTCGTGAGTGTGGCCCGTCCCGACCGCGAGTTGCTCGACTGGGTGGCCCGTGAGTTCGGATTCCGGGTAGCCGCCACCGACTACCGCGAGGTGCTCGATCAGCAGCTCGACATCTGCGTGATCTCGAGTCCCAACCGGTTCCACTACGAGCACGCCAAGGCCGCCATGGAGTCCGGCGCTCACGTGCTGGTGGAGAAACCGTTCACCGTCGATCCTTCAGAGGCCTGGGAGCTGGTGGACACTGCCGAGCGTCTCGGCAGGCATCTGTTGCTGGCGCTGGGATGGAACTACAGGCCAATGGTCCGCCGGGCCAAGGAACTCGTGGACGGGGGCGGCGGCCTGGGCGATGTGGAGAGCATCATGATCGACATGTCCTCGGCCGCCCGGGATCTGCTGTCCGTTGGCGCTCCGTACGAGACCGGGTCGTCGGTGGCGACCGCCCGGCCCGACACCTACATGGACCCCACCGTGTCCGGTGGGGGCTACGCGCAGGCCCAGCTCTCGCACGCTCTCGGGCTGGCGTTCTGGCTGGCCGAGGACGTACGCGCCGTCGAAGCGTTCGCCTTCATGTCAGCACCCCTCCAAGCGCCGGTGGAACTGCACGACGCCATCAGCGTCCGTTTCTCGAACGGAGGGATCGCCACCGTCTCAGGAAGCTCCTGCCACCTCGGCTACGACGGCAACAAGCACGCGCTGGCGGTCCGGATCATCGGATCGGAGGCGATGGTGTCGGTGGACGTGGGCCGTGAGTTGGTGTATTGGTACCGAGGGGGTGATGATGCGGTCCGGCTCGATCTGGATAAGCATGCCGGGGACTATGACTGCGACGGGCCGGTGCACGCGCTGGTAGATCTGGCTCTTGGCAGGGACGTCCGGAATTGCTCTCCAGGGCATGTGGGAGCGCGGGCCGTCGAGGTTACCGAGGCGGCCTACCGCAGCGCCCGGACCGGCGAGGTAGCCGGGGTGGCTCGCCGATGACATCCCGTACGGCGGTGGTCACCGGAACCGCCCAGGGCATCGGGCGGGCCATCGCCAGTGAGCTGGCGGCCACCGGCCTTCGGGTGGTGGGTGTCGACATCAAGCCTCATGCGAATGCCGCTCTCGCCGACGTGATCGTGGCCGACCTGAGCCGCATCGACGAGTGCCTGCGGGTGGTCTCCGAGGCCGGCAAGGTCGATGTCCTGGTCAACAATGCCGCGATCCTCGTCCAGGAACCGTTCGAGACGTTCGACATGGGCGACTACGAGCACGTGATGGCTGTGAACCTGCGAGCGCCGTTCCTGCTGGGCCGCGAGCTCGGACCGTTGATGGCGGCTCGGGGATGGGGCCGGATCATCAACATCTCGAGCATCGGCGCCCGCACGGGCGGTCTGGCCGACTCGTCGGTCTACTCGGCCGCCAAGGCCGGTCTCATTGCCTTCACCAAGAACTTCGCCCGAAACCTCGGGCCAAGGGGTGTCACGGCCAACGCCATCACGCCGGGGGCCATCCTCACCCCGATGGCTGCCGGTATCTTCGAGCGCGATCCCTCCATCGAACCCAGGATCACCGCGGATATTCCCCTGCGACGCTTTGCCCAGCCGGTCGAGGTGGCGACGGTGGTGGCCTTCCTAGCCTCCGACGAGGCTTCCTACGTCAACGGCGCCACCATCGACGTAAACGGCGGCTGGGTCATGACCTGAGAGAACTCGCCAAGCCGGCGATCCGCCACCTTCGAGACGGCACGGGTGAAACCTGTCTCCGGCTAAACGGCATCGTGGGCAATGGGGGCTAACGTCGTCTGCGGACGATCCCCGGAGCCGGCGTCCTGCAGCGGCTACTTGGCGGATGGGAGTGCGTGAGGGTGCGAGCCAACGAGAATATCCGGTACGAGCCCGAGGACGCGTGCCCGCTCCCGGCAGCGGCCGGTGTTGCGATTCAAGGTGTCATGCTCATCCTGCCCACGGCGGTGGTCATCGTGGCGGTTATCGCCGGGTCAGCCGGCCAGCACGACACCTACCTGGAATGGGCGGTGTTCGCGGCTCTGCTGGTGGGCGGGCTCACCACGGCCCTCTAGGCGGGCCGGATCGGCCGGTTGGGCACCGGACACCTCGTCATGGCTCTCGTTTCGCCGAGCTACATAGCGGTCTCTCTTCTGGCGCTGTCCAGAGGGGGGCCGGCATTGTGGCCAGCTTGCTCGCCGTAGCGGCCTTGATCCAGTTCGCGCTGGCAGGGTGGCTCTCCTCGTTGCGGGTTCTGATCACCCCAGTGGTCTCCGGCACGGTGCTGATGCTCATCGCAGCCACCATCCTGCCGGTCGCGTTCGACAGGTTGGATGAAGTTCCGTCCGGCGCGCCGCCCGAGGCCGGGGTGGTCATCGCCGCCGTCACGCTGGCGGTGATCGCCGGGCTGATCCTGCGTGGTGTGGGCGTTTGGCGGCTCTGGACCTCACTCATCGGGATTGTGGCCGGTTGCGCGGCGGCGGCACTGATGGGGAGCTACGAGTTCCGGCCGATCCTCGACGCGCCCTGGCTCGGCATCCTCCAGGTCCATCTGCACGGATTCGACCTGACGCCGGGTGCGGAGTTCTGGGCCCTCGTGCCGGTCTTCGTGATCATCAGCGTCGTGGTCGGTATCAAGAACATCGGTGACGGCATAGTCATCCAGCAGGTGTCACGGCGGCAACCTCGGACCAGCGACTTCCGGATGATCCAGGGACTCCTGAACGCCAACGGGGCGGGCTCGCTCCTGTCTGCGATCGCCGGTATCCCACCCATGTCCGTGGGCTCGGCGACGACCGCGGGCCTTGCCAATTTCACCGGGGTGGCCTCCCGCCGGGTCGGGTACTTGATGGGCGCGTTCCTGGTGGCATTGGCGTTCCTGCCCAAGCTGGTCGCCTTCCTGCTGACTATTCCCAGACCAGTCATGGCGGCTTACCTGCTCGTTCTGATGGGAATGCTCTTCGTGGAGGGCATAAGGACGGTGCTCCGCGACGGTCTCGATCGTCGCAAATCCCTCGTGGTAGCGCTGGCGTTCTCGATCGGTGTCGGCATGGACGGGCGGGGCGTCTTCAGTGACCTCCTGGGTGAGACGTGGGGCGCCTCGCTGGACTCCGGGATGACACTGGGAGCGCTGGTCGCCCTCGTCCTCACCCTCTTCATCGAAGCCACCGGTCGCCGCCGGGCTCGTCTCGAGGTCCCGCTGGACATGTCCGCCCTGTCCGAGATAGATCGCTACCTCACCGAAGTGGCTGCCGGAGTGGGTTGGAACGCGGCCTCAACGGATTTGCTGCGGGCTGCCGGCGAGGAAACGCTGTCGAGCCTGTTACAACCGGCAGACCAGCAACCAGCCGATGATGCTCCGCCGCGCCTGGTCATAGTGGCCCGTCCCGATCGCGAAGCTGTCGAGATGGACTACATCACCGTCTATGTAGAGGACAACCTGGAGGATCGGCTTACCTATCTCGACGAACGGAGCGATCAACCGGATGAGCGGGAGGTTTCCTTCCGTCTCCTGCGGCACTACGCATCCTCCATACGCCACCGCAAGTACTACGGCGCGGAGAAAGTGACCGTACGGGTCGAGGCCTAGGGCTCCCTGTTCGGCGCGGGCTCCGGAGTCATTTCACGGGCAACAGCAGCCGCGTAGGCCTCGTTCCCGATGTTGTCCAGATGCCAGGTCACCGTTGGGAGGTCCGGAAACCGGAAGGCGCTTCGCTTCCTCCCGCTTTGCATGACCGGTGGAATCTCGAACGTCGCGGGGTCGGTGGACAGGCCGGTGCCGAGAGCCTTCACGAGAGCCTCCTTCAAGGTCCAGAAGTCGAGGAACAGATCGGTTCGATCTTTACCCTCCGCAGTCGTGAAGGCGGCCTGTTCCGTCTCGGTGAAGACCGTCTCGATAAGCCGATCCATGTGTCGCCGAGGCTGCCGCTCCTCGACATCGATCCCCAGACGGCCCAGAGGGGCGACCGCTATCAACCCATGATCACCGCTGTGGCTGATGTTGAAGCTGATCGCAGCCGGGACGCCATCGACCCTGGCGAAGGGCTTCCCGTGATCGTCGGCGCCGAACGTGATCCGTTCGTTACGACCCGCCAGCCGGCTCGCCAGCACTGCTCGCAGGGCTGCCCGGCACAGGGCGAACCGCCGACCGGGACCGTGGATCTGGAATCTCCGCAGCCGCCGCCGCTCCGCTGCGTCCAGCCAGGCGAGCGAAGCCGCTTCGTGGTCGGCATGCGGCCTCAGGTCGACATGGAAGATAGTCGTGTCGCCGAGCGATCTGTAGAGCCGCCACCAGGACCCGCCGGTACGGGGTTCGGTCACATCACTCTTTAGAGAGCCTCGGGCACCGATCTCCAGCACATCGGCGAGCACCAAACGGACCTCCACCACGTGGTCCCCTGGTTCGATACGGGCGTGCGGGACGGTGACGACCATCCTCTGGTCCCGGCGTATGTAGAAGCCGGTGAGCGGGCCGAGCCTGTCGACAGGTGTATTGGTGTGGCCCTCGCCGATCGATGGATTGGCCAGGGTTGCGCCGGCCAGATCGATCTGACGCCCGTCGATGGTCAGCGAGTCGACGGCCGTGATGTACTTGGACTGCGGGTGCGGGTTGTGCAGCTCGAAGCTCACCGATCCGTTACGGATCCGGCCCGAGTCCTCCACGACCACCAGGTCGCCCGCCTGCAAGCGCTCCACGAGTTGCCGTAGCGTCATCCAGCTGTCGGCCCTCTCACCCTCCGAGAACCCTTCGATGATCCGGGCAAGACGCTCGACGGCGTGGTCCGCCATAATCTTGCCCCACTCCCGGCTGGCGGTGAAGCGAGGGTTGGCGGCGTAGATGCCGACGTGTTCGGCCTCCGGATCGTCCTCGAGGGTGCCGAGGTCGACGGTGTGGGGATGGAACTCCATCAGGTAAGAGGTCTCCACCTTGGCGCCGTGGTCGTGGATGTCACCCTCCATGCCGGCGTTGAGCTCGTTCCACACCGTGGTGAGAGCGTTCACGTCCGGGAACTCGTCCATCAGCCGATCCGTCTCCTCCCGGAGCACGTGGAGATGGTCGAGCGCCCCGTGCCCGGAGAAGACGACGATCACCTTGAAGCCGCCTGCGGCGAGTTGGCGCAGGATGGGCCGCACGGCCGAGCGAAGCGTGGTCGTTGTGACGGTGATGCCGTGCGGCAGCGGCAGTACGCCCGACGCCAGCCAGAGGGGAGGCAGGACCACGCCGCCGGTGACCGCGGCCGTCCGGTGGCAGATGTTGTCGGCGGTCAGCATGTCCACGCCCAGCGGGAGGTGCGGCCCGTGGTATTCGACACACCCGACCGGAAGGAAGACGATGGGGGTCTCCTCCAACACCTGCCGCATCCGGGCCGGGCGCACGAACTCGTAGGCAGTGGGGTCGAGGGAAGGATCGGCCACAGGCGTATCCTAGGGTACCGAAGAATGAGCGTTCCTACAGCTGGCTACACATCGTGGTGTATGATCCAAGGATGACTCGGACCAATATCGACATTGACGATGACCTCGTCAACCGCGCCATGCGTACGTTCGGAATGCGCACCAAGCGCGAAGCGGTGCATCTCGCCTTGGAACGCCTCCTCGGGGGCGGACCGATGAGCCTCGCGGAGCAACTGGACATGGAGGGCGTCGGCTGGGACGGAGACCTGGACGCCATGCGCTCGAACCGGTTCGGCGGCTGGGACGAGGGTGCTGATAGCTGATACATCCGCCTGGATCGAGTTCCTGAGAGGGACCGGGTCCTTCCCGGCGCGACGTTTGCGGCAGGCCATCTCCACAAAGGAGGTGATCGTCATCGACCCGATCCTGATGGAGGTGATGGCCGGTGCCCGTCGCGATGCCGTAGCGCGCACTCAGCGACTGCTCGAAGCGCAGCACATGGAGTCGTTGTCCTCCAAGCTCGACTGGCTCGATGCCGCAACCATCCACCGCGAGCTCGGATGGCGCGGGGTGAGGGTTCGTTCGCAGATCGACGCCTTGATCGCGGCGGTGGCTATCCGCCTTGATGTGCCCGTGCTGCACCATGACCGCGACTTCGGATACATCGCCAGTCACACACCCCTCCGTACGGTTGAGATCTGAACCTGCCGGGGAGTCTCTGTCGTGGCGGCGTAACGTATCGGAGGCGGAACAGGAGGATCGGAAGATGGCATCACCACCACGGGCGATGGTTACGGGAGCGGCGAGCGGAATCGGGGAGGCCGCAGCCCGGCGCCTGCTGGAAGAAGGGTGCTCTGTGATCGCCGTCGATATCAATGAGTCGGGTCTTGAGCAGATCACTGCCGCCGGCGCCGAGCCATTCGTAGCCGACCTGGCCGACCTCGACGATCGGGCGAGGGTCATCGCGGCGGGGCAGGGGATCGACTACCTGGTCAACGCGGCGGGGATCATTCGCCTCAAGCCACTGCCCGATTTCACCGTAGAAGACTGGCGTGACATCTTCACCATCAACGCCGAGGCGATCTTCTTCCTTTGCCAGGGCATCGGGCCGACCATGCCTCCCGGCAGCGCCATCGTCAACCTCTCCTCCAGTTCTGCGAAGCTGTCCAACACGGTGGAGGCTGCGGTCTACGGCGCCTCGAAGACCACCATCCTTTCGATAACCCGCTCCTTCGCCTACGGACTCGCAAAGATCCCGGTTCGGGTCAACGCGGTGTGCCCGGCCATCATCGACACGCCGATGCAGGACAAGGTGCTCGAGATGGTGGCGCCTCTGCGGGGTATGACCGTAGAGGAGTTGACCGAGGCCCGCAACGCCTCTGTACCGCTCGGGAGAACGGCAGCGCCGGAGGAACTGGCCGGTCTCATATGGTTCCTTCTGGGCGAGAAACCCGGCTACATGACCGGCCAAGCTGTCAACTACGGAGGAGGCTACGTCACATGGTGATCGAGGACCTGCGGCGGATGCACCACATCGGAATCACGGTCCGGGATGTGGGCCGGTCATTGGAGTTCTGGCGCTCCTTCCTGGGTATCGAGGAGCGTTGGCGGCAGATCCTCGACGCTCCCTACCTCGGCCGCGTGACCGGCTATCCCGGTGTCAACATTGACGCTGCCATCATCGACCTCCCCGGCGGCGCCGTGCTCGAGATCCTCAATTACCTGATCGATGACAAGAACCCCAACCCTCCGGAGACCGCCAATCCCGGCAACGTCCACGTCTGTATCGAGGTTGACGACATCGAGGAGATGTGGGACCGGGCCGTCCGGAGCGGCGCGACTCCCATCAGCCCCGGCCCGGTGCAAATAACCGCCGGGCCCAACACCGGGGTGAAGGCCTGCTACCTGCGCGATCCGGACGGCATCACCCTGGAGCTGTTCAAGCCGGTCACTAAGAAGTGATCTGTCTCTAAAACGACCTGGCGTGCTCTGCTTGCCATCGACGCCCTTCGCTGCGTTCCGCTTCCTCAACGTACCGCTGCGGGTACGCCTCGTCAGCGGGCCTTGCGAACGACGCCGCCGGCCGGCGCATATCACGCCGCCGTTTCACAGACCGACCACCGGGTTCGGTAGCATCGCACGACTACGAGCAGGCGAGTCTTCAGGAGACTTATGAAGGTTGCAAGAGTCGAAGCCATCCCGGTCAGCTACCCCGAGCCGAACGACTTCAACGCCATCCGCCATCTGTGCCTGGTCAAACTGACCACCGACGACGGGACGGTGGGGTGGGGCGAGTCGGTCACCATGTGGCCGGAGTCGAGCTTCGCCACGGCGTCGATCATCGAAGGCATGGCGGATCTGGTGATCGGCAAGAACCCTGTCCACAACGACGTGATCTTCCGCTCCCTGAAGGACCGGGCCTGGTGGTACGGCTACGAGGGGGGTATCGCCAGCTTCGCGATCGCCGCGCTCGACATCGCCCTGTGGGATTTGAAGGGTAAGGCCCTCGGGGCGAGTGTTCTCGACCTGTTGGGTGGGCCGGTTCACGACCGGTTGCCGGGCATAGCTTCGTCCCACGCCCACTACGAGTCGATCCCGGACATGGCGGAGGAGGCCGTCGAGTGGCTGTCCACCGGTCTCCAGGGAGTCAAAGTGGGTTTCGGGAAGCGGGGCAAGGCCCACCTCGGGTTCGAGCACGACCGGGACGTCGAGTACGTGCGGCAGATGAGAGAGGCCATCGGACCCGATAGGAGCCTCATGATCGACCTGGGATGGGTGATCAAGTGGGATGTGATGACCGCTATCAAGCGGACCCAGGCCTTCGACGAGTACGACATCGACTGGATCGAGGAACCCCTGGGTGACTGGGACCCCGAGGGCTACGCCAATCTCCGGTCCAAGACCAAGACCCTGATCGCCTACGGCGAGAAGGAGTGGACGCTGCGGGGTTTCGAGCGCGTACTGGCGACCGGGACGGTCGACGTGGTCGGGTGCGATCCCGGCCGGGCGGAGGGCATAACCGGGTTCAAGAGGATGGCCGACCGGGTCGAACACCACCGGCGGCAGGCCAACGCCCATGCCTGGTCGTCATCCATAGTCACGGCGGCCAGCCTGGCCGTGAGCTTCAGCAGCAGCGCCTGCAAGGTGTTCGAGTTCAAACCGCTCGAGAACCCGATGCAACACGATCTGGTGGCCGAGCCTTTCGACCACGAGGCCGGCTGGGTGTACCCGCCGTCGGGCCCGGGACTCGGAATCGAAGTGGATGAGAAGGTCGTGGATCGTTACCGCACCCAACGGGTGCTGGGCTAGACCACCGAGAACGAAGGAGGGAACATGGCGTGGTACGTCGCTTCCGGGCTCGAGGGGCAAGGCGTGATAGTCACGGGAGCGGCCGGAGGGATCGGGCGGGCCACGGCCGAGGCTTTCGCGACCGCCGGGGCACGAGTGATGGCCGTAGACCTCCATCAGGCAGCAGCGGACCAGGTGGTCGCAGGGATGGAAGGTGAGGGGCACGTCGCCGCGGGCATCGACCTGAGGGATCTGGATGCCCATGGCGCCCTGATCGCCCGGGCCTACGACGAGCTGGGCGGCCTCAAGGCACTGGCCCATCTGGCGGCGGTGCTGTCCCGCCAGGACTCCGTGGGGGACGTGACCGAAGCCGACTGGGACTTCCAACTCGACACCAACCTCAAGGCCGGCTTCTTCCTGTGCCGGGCGGCGGCCGACGCGATGATCGAAGCCGGCGGGGGCGGGAGCATCACGCTCTTCTCGTCCCAAGGATGGTGGACCGGCGGCTTCGGAGGGTCGGTCGTCTATTGCGCATCCAAGGGAGGGATCGTTTCGATGACGAGGGGCCTGGCCCGCACCTACGGTCCTCACCAGATCCGGGTCAACGCCATCGCTCCCGGCCTGGTCGACACCCCCATGCTCATGGACGATCTGTCCCCCGAGGTCTTCGAAGCCCTCAAGGAGGCAACCCCGCTGAAGCGGGTCGCCGATCCGTCGGAACTCGGAGGAGTGGTGGTGTTCCTGGCCAGCGATCACGCCTCCTACGTGAGCGGCGCAACCCTCAATGTCAGCGGCGGCTTCCTGATGTACTGAGGCGCGCTAGCGGGTGGCCGTTGGGCTAGGTCCCCGATTGTGCGGACACGGCTCTGAACGGTGCGCAGAGCCGTGCCCGCCACCGGCCAATTGCTATACCGAGCCCGCCGGGCCAACCACAACGCCTGAGCCTCGCTCCAGCCCTTCCGCGTACCCTGTCACTAGCCCTGATTATTAATGTCCCCAGCACACCGATCCGCATCAGGCCACTTCAACCACATCATTGCCAAGCGGACACCCCTCACCTTGGCGTTGAAGCGAGGCTCTCCTACGCTCAGTTTCCTCCGTCCTCTGCGGACGATGCCTCCATCGGGATGACCAGTTCCGGCTCGTTATCACCTTCGAGAACCCAAACGGTGTTACCGGTGGACGTCAGGAACTCGTACTGGCGGTACCGGAGCAGGCTTGGCGTCAACGACTGATCGACCAGCCGGTTCGCCTCCGCGATGCCCTTCGCTCGTTCGATCTCGGCGTTGGCGACACCCTCGGCAGCAATCTGAGCCGTTTCGGCATCGATCTCGGCCTGGTCCTTACGGAATTCGGCCTCTCGAGCTGCCTGTTCCGCTACCAACTTCCGGTCGATCCCGGATTGCAACTCCGCCGACCGGGCCGACATCGATCGTATCTGCACCGCACGGATCGCCACACCCACACCGAACTCGTCGACTCGGGTTGTGATACCGACTCTGGCACAGTCGCCTATCGCCTCACGCTGTGACGTCCTTGCCTCCTCGAACGCGACCGCGGCGATGCAATCACGGATCACGTCACGGCTAACGGGCCTCAGCAGATCGAGCCTGATCCGGTCCAGCGTCCGGTACTGGCGGTATGCCGCGATGGCTGAGTCAGCTGTCAGGTCCAGAGCCCACAGCACCGACGCCTCCACGTCGACGACAGCATTATCGGCGGTGATCGCCTCGACAGCGTCCGGTCCGCCCCTCTCACCCTCACCGACGGTGTTCGAGTATGTGCTCTCCTGCTGCAATCCAGGTATCTGCGAAACCGAAGCCAGCGGGTTTTTGAGGTGGAAGCCTTCCTGGAACGCCCTGGTCGGTTTCCCGAAGAAGACTTCAACACCTGCGTGATTGGCCTGGACGACCGTGAACAGGCCGGTGGCTAGCACTATCACACCTGCTACGAGCGCCACAGCCGACGCCCATCCGGCAATCGTCGCGACCCCCTGAGCATCTCTGATCTCGTATTCGTTGGTCGCCGTTCGCACCCTACGCCGTGCCGCTAGCCAGCCGAATAGCCCGGCAATGGCGACCAGCACGAGAACACCGGCGATGATCGCTCTTATCATTGGGTTTCCTTTCGTTACGACCGCTCGGGGGAGGAGTCGTCCTATATCTTCGGGACTTTGCCCGGTTGACTATCGCGGGTTCGTGACCGCACCGGGGATTCGTACTTTCAGTGTGCGGCCAGGAGGGGGCAAGGTCAATCCTCCTGATGGCAAGACTATCGCCATCCGTTGCCTATATACCCGCCGGTGTTCCGGTGGGGGTGGCCGTGTCTACCAGGGATGGTCGGCTTGGGCACAGCTGACCACGAGATGTGCCGGCCCTTGTCGTTCGATGGAGCCGAGGTCGGCGGTGCTCGAATGGCCGGCACGCGCCTCGGGTTGGCGGATTTTCGAGCCGGGGTGCTCCCGGCGCGATTCCCCTGGCCGCCCGCAGCGGCGCGAGGTCGAGGGAATTCGGTCGCAAGGTTCTGGTGAACGGGTGCCGGTGTCTGGTCTTCTTCCTGGTGTCGCGTCGGTCGGGTAAACTTCTCGTCCTATCGGATCCGTCTCGGTCATCTCCATACCGAGTTCAAGGTTATGAGCCCGCCCTGATCATCCAGCCTCCAGGGATTCCGCGCGCTTATGCCACCTCGTAGTCGAGGGCGTAGGAGTGCTGCCCTTCTTCGTTGTGGATCTCCAGCCTTCCTGAGATTCCGGCCAGTTCCCCGGTGCCGGAGTCGGGCACGATCGTCACCTCGAGTCGGGCGTCGCCCCGGTTCATCACCCCGCTGTGTTGGAGCACGAACGAACCCGATTTCCCGCCCACCGAGCCCGTGAAGTGCTCAATGGCCACGTAGCCCGCCGAACCGGGAGTAGCGGTGACGGCTGCGATCATCTGCGCTTCCGAGGCGCCGGCCATGTCGCCGGAGAACACCTTGCGCACCACATTCCGGCTTAGCTTCAGATCGTCCTGTTCCAAGAACGGGGGCTCGGCCTCTATGTTCACGTCCATAGGTCCGCGGGCGGTGGGCATGACAACCTCTCCCTGTCGTCTCGGTAGGTGGTCGGTGGCCAGTGGCCAGTCAGTTAGACCTATCCAACCAGCAACCGTAGTAAGCCATCGGGCTCCTCCACCGTCAGCCATCATCTCAAGATCCTGCGACAAGCCGGCCTGTTGGTGTCCGAGAAGTGCGGTCGCCGGGTCTATTACCGGACCGTAGCGCAGCGGTTGGCCGCCCTCAGCCGGATCCTCCAAGCCTGAGCCGAAGCCGTGGCGGGTCGGCTGTTTCACGCCGTGGCAACTACCTCAGATGGTGCGGGAACACCGTTACCATGCGCGACCGATGAAGCAGCGCCCCCCTCGGTACTCCGCGGCCCGGCTCGTCAGCCGGGGCGTCCGCAAGAGGGTCTGGCCGCGGGTGTGGCGCGAGGTACCGCTGCGGAACAGCTACGACGTGGTGGTCATCGGCGGTGGTGTTCACGGGCTGGCCACGGCCTACTACCTGGCCGCCAACCACGGCATCACCAACGTGGCGGTGCTCGAGAAATCGTATCTGGGCAGCGGGGGCTCCGGCCGCAATACCGCCATCCTCCGGTCCAACTACCTGACGCCCGAGGGCGTGGTCTTCTACGACCGCTCTCTGGATCTGTACAGAACCATGGCGATCGACCTGAACATGAACGTGATGTTCTCTCGGCGCGGTCACATAACGTTGGCGCACAGCGACGCCTCGCTCCGGACGATGCACTGGAGGGCCGAGGTCAACAAGCTGGCGGGAGTCAACTCGAGCGTCATCGGGCCGGCCGAGATCAAGAAGCTGGCGCCGGTGCTCGACACCTCGAGCCATCCCCGCTACCCGATCCTGGGCGCCCTATACCACCCGCCCGGGGGCATCATCCGCCATGACGCCGTGGTGTGGGGATACGCACGTGGCGCCGACACCCTGGGTGTGGAGATGCACCAGAAGACCGAGGTCGTCGACATCATGGTGACCGGCGGCGATGGCCCCGCCGGCAAGGGCCCCGCCGGCAAGGGCCCCGGTGGCCGGGTCACCGGCGTCCGCACCAACCGCGGCGACATCTCCGCGCCGGTGGTGGTGAACTGTACGGCGGGATGGGCCTCCCTGATCTCCGATATGGCAGGCGTGAAGCTACCCATCAGCACCCGCCCCCTGCAGGCCGCGGTCACCGAACCGGTCAAGGTGTTCCTGCCCGTGGTGGTGGTATCCGGGACTTTGCACGTCTACGTGAGCCAGACCGCCCGGGGCGAGTTGGTATTCGGCGCCTCAGTCGACCCCTACAACACCTACAACATCCGGGGTTCTCTCGAGTTCGCGGAGGGGACGGCGGGACACCTGCTCGAGCTCATGCCCGGCATCTCCCGCATGCGCCTGCTGCGCCAGTGGGCCGGCCTGTGCGACATGACCCCCGACTACTCGCCGGTGATGGGCTTCACTCCGGTGGAGGGCTTCCTCTGCGATGTCGGATGGGGCACCTACGGCTTCAAGGCCGGGCCCGTGTCGGGCGAGCAGATGGCCGAGGCGATCGCCACGCAGAGGACCCCCGATCTGATCGCGCCATTCTCCTTGTCCCGCTTCGAGCGAGACGCCCTCGTCGGCGAAAAGGGCGCCGCGGCGGTCGGGCACTAGTGCTGATCGTTCCCTGTCCCAACTGCGGTCCTCGGAACGCGGCCGACCTGAGGTACGTGGGCGAGTCCCGGCCCAGACCCGATCCCAACTCGGCCTCGGCCAAGGAGTGGCGCGCCTACCTGTACGAGAGGGCGAACCCGGCAGGAATGTTGCGCGAGACCTGGTACTGCCGATCCGGCTGCCGCCGGTATTTCGTACTCGAACGGGACACCGTAAGCAACGAGTTCACCAACCCGCCGACACCCATTGCCAAGCTCGGGAAGAGGCCATGACCCGCCTCCCTCCCCAGCCCGGCGAGGTGATCGACCGGTCCCGTCCCGTTGACTTCACCTGGAACGGGCAGGCGATGTCGGGTTTCGCCGGCGACACCATCGCCTCGGCGCTCGTGGCCGGTGGTGTCCGGGTCGTGTCCCGGTCGATGAAGTACCGCCGCCCCCGCGGTTACATGAGCAACGACTACTGGGATCCCAACGGGCTGGTGCAAGTGGGCGACGATCCCAACGTCCGCTCGGCCCACCGCCTGATCGAGCCGGGCATGGCGGTGGAGGCCCAGAACGTCTGGCCATCGCTTGAACGCGATCTGAGGGCGGTCACCGGGCTTGCCTCGTGGTTCCTGACCGCCGGCTTCTACTACAAGACCTTCATGCGACCGGCGTGGCTCTGGCCGACCTACGAGAAGGTGCTGGCCACCTTCTCCCCCGGTGGGAGGATCGACCCCGACACCCCCCTCGGGTACCACGACAAGCGTTACGCCCATCCGGATGTGGTAGTGGCCGGGGGAGGGCCGACCGGCATGGCCGCTGCGCTCGCAGCAGCCGGGGCCGGAGCGAGGGTACTTCTGGTGGAGCATTGCCACCGCCTGGGTGGCCACCTCCTCTGGGGCGACGAACACGACCGGGCGCTGGCCGCCGAACTTGCCGCCGCGGTTGAGGCCGCAGGGGTCGAGGTCCTGGTCGACTCGACCGTCGCCGGCCGCTACGAGGACAACTGGACCGGCATCGTCCAGCGCAGCCATCCCGTCGCGGTCGAGCGCCTTGTAAAGGCCCGGGCCAAGGTGTTGATCGTGGCGCCGGGTCTGATCGAGCGGCCCTACGTGTTCGACGGCAACGACAAACCCGGTGTCATGCTGTCGGGAGCGGTCCGACGCTTCGTGAACATGTACGCGGTGAGACCGGGCAGCACCGCGGTGTTATTCACCGCCAACCCCGACGGAGACGCAGCTGCTATCGACCTGGAGCGGGCCGGTGCGGAGGTGACGGTGGTCGACGCCCGCCGGAGCGAAGGCATCGTGAGAGCCCTCGGAGGATCGAAGGGTGTCAAAGGTGTCGTATTGGCCGACGGGAGGAGGCTGGACTGCGATCTGCTGGTCACGGCTGCTGGCTGGACCGCTCCCACCTCGCTGCTCAACATGTCCGGGGACCGACCGGTCTACGACGAGGCGGCGGCCCGCTTCTTCCCGTCGGTCTCGATCGGCAACGTCCTGGCAACCGGAGGTCTCGCGGGCGACGGCAGCCCGGATCAACTCATCGAGCACGCTATGGCTACCGGCCGGCTGGCCGCTGCGCGGGCGCGGGCGGTGAGTCATCGGCTGCAGGCCGCCACGGCTCGGGCCGTGCCGGTAAACGGTGGAGAACCCGAGTGGCCGGTGGATGAGCGGCCGGACCTAGCCCGGGATCCCCATCCGGCCCTCTTCCGGTCGACCACTCACGGGGTTGTCGACTTCTCCGAGGATGTGAGTTCCAAGGACATGGTGGGAGCGGCGGCCGAGGGCTACGACTCGGTCGAACTGCTCAAGCGCTACACGACCGCCACGATGGGTCCGAGTCAGGGCAAGCTGGAAACCGTCAACACGGTGGCGGTGCTGGCCGAGGCCAGGGGACAGACGATCGCCGAGGTCGGGACTACCGTGTGGCGTCCCCCTTACGCGCCGGTCACCATGGGGGCGCTGGGCGGGCGCTTGTTCGAGCCGGTGAGGGTGTCGTCGATCCATCCCTGGCACGAGGCCAACGGCGCCGTCCTCATGCTGGCCGGCCAGTGGATCCGGCCCGATCACTACGGAGACCCGGCCGGCGAGGCGCTCAACACGCGGCGGAACGTCGGCATCATGGATGTGACTCCGCTCGGCAAACTCGACCTGCGGGGACCCGACATACCGAAGCTGCTCAGCCACCTCTACACCAATAAATGGATGAAGCTGGCGGTCGGCTCGGTGCGGTACGGCATCATGTGCGGCGAGGACGGTGTGATCCTCGACGACGGGGTCACGGGGCGGCTCGGCGATCAGCACTACATGATGACCACCACGAGCTCCGGCGCTGCGACGGTTTGGGAGTGGGCCGAGAACTGGCTCCAGACCGAGCATCCCGACTGGCGGGTCCACGTCACGCCGGTCACCTCCGGGTACACGAGCATCAACGTGGCCGGTCCCAAGTCACGGACCCTCGTGCGGCGCCTGGTGAGCGATATCGACTTCGATCCCGAGGCCTTCAGGTACATGCAGGTGCGCACCGCGACGGTGGCCGGCATCCGGGACTGCTTCATGTGGCGCATCGGCTTCACCGGGGAACTCTCCTTCGAACTCCACGTTCCCGCCGGCCACGGCCTGGCGGTGTGGGAGGCCCTGCTCGAAGCCGGTGAGGATCTCGGTATCAGGCCGTTCGGCGTCGAATGCCAGCGCATCATGCGGTTGGAGAAGGGCCACTTCATCGTGGGTCAGGACACCGACGGGCTCACCAAGCTGCCGGCCGTGGGGATGCCACACCTTCTCAAGCTGGACAAGCCCGACTTCGCCGGCAAGCCCGAGCTGACCTGGGCACTGGATGACACATCGGCCCCGGTGCTCGTGGCCATCCAGCCCACGGACCCCGGAGTCGTGCCGGACGAGGCGAGCCAGATAGTGCGGCCCGGCGCCGACGAGATCATCGGCCGGATCACCTCCTCGCGCATGTCCCCCACCCTGGAACGTTCGGTTTGCCTCGGCCAGGTGCCGCCCGAGGCCTCGCGCCCAGGCTCGGAACTGACCGTGGTCATGATCGACGGCCGCCGCATCACCGCTCGGGTGATGGAGCACCATGCCCACTTCGACCCGGAGGGCGAGAGGGTCCGTGGCTGAATACCCCACCTTTGAGAGCCCGGTGAGCACGAACTTCGTGTCCTATGGGGGCGTGCCGATGGAGTCCAGTGGACCGGGCTCGCCGCTGACCCTCCAGGACTACTCCTCGACCACCAAGTTCATCGTGAGGGCGGGATCCGAAACGAATGCCTTCCGCCAGTTATCCACCCCCTTCGCCACCAGCCGGACCGAGGATGGAGTGCTCATCGCCGGCCAGCGACCGGATGAGTGGTTCCTCGTGGGCCGGGAGCGGGCTGTCCGGGCCCTCACGGGCAGGCTGGACCGGACGGGCCATGTCAGCCTGATCGACGGCACTCACGGCCGGGCCATGTTCCGGTTGACAGGCGCCGGCTCGGCCTTGGTTCTCGAGAAGCTATGCAGCCTTGACTGGAACGATCACATGACGCCGGACGGGGCCGCCGTGTCGGGTTCGGTGGCGAAAGTCACCTGCGACATCGTCCGCAACGACCTCGACGGCACCCCGTCCTACCTGATCTCCTGCGACCGGTCCTTCGGCCAGTACCTGTTCGAGGTCATCCTCGACGCCGGACAGGAGTTCGGCATCAGTACCAACGGAGGACCGGTCGTTTGATCCAATCAGGCGTTCGGCTGCACTGACCTGGGCGGACTTAGGGTGGGGGGAAAGAGGTGCTCGTACTTTCGTTCAGGTCCTTGGGCGTGGAAAACCCGACTCCTTCGCATGTCGATCAGGACAACGACGGGTATCGCTTTGGTTGTGAACCCGGCGACCGCTGCAATTCCCTCCCGCGGGAAGTCGGCCTGTTTGCCTACCGGGTTTGACAGCACCCAGTAGATGTCGTCTTCGCTGAACCTCTTAAGTGCGGACTCGAGGACGGTGGGGGACCGTGATGGTGTGATCAACCAACCCAGACCGGTAGTTGGGACCGGAGTTTGTCGGCGAGGTCGTCCGGTAGACGGGAAAGGATCTCGTTCTGTTGCGGGACGCTCACCTGTGAGAGGCGCCTGACAGAGACCTCGATGGGCATATCGCGTATATCGGCAACCTGTTTCTCCACAGGGCGCCGCAAGAAAATGGAGTCCGCCAATTCGGCTAGCCAGGCGTCCTCTTGGTCCGTAAACGGACGCCCAGCGTTGCCGTCGAACGACACGTAGGGGTCTTCGGAAAGAGCGATGATCTCTCGGTAATCGACTTCTGCCACGGGCTAATCGTACCCGAAGCCCCCGGGTAGCGTGGTGTGATTCTCGGCGGACGGACGGTCACCAGTTCCGAGTGGTGGGCGCTAGCGGTTGCGCCTGTCTCCGGGGATCCAATCCGTGCCGGCCACCGGTACCTGGGCCATGGCGGCTGCTTCCACCGTGAGGGCGGCAAGGTCCTCCGGTTCGAGGTTGGCGACGTGCGACTTGCCGCAGGCCCGGGCGATGGTCTGGGTCTCCATGGTCAGCACCTTGAGGTAGTTGGCCAGGCGACGCCCCCCGATCACCGGATCGAGGCGGGAGGTCAGCCGAGGGTCTTGGGTGGCGATGCCGGCCGGGTCGGTCCCGTCCTGGAGGTCGTCCCAGAAACCGGCTGCGGAGCCCAGATCCCGGTACTCGTCGTCGTAGGCGGGATCGTTGTCACCGAGCGCGATCAGCGCCGCGGTGCCGATGGAGACTGCATCCGCCCCGAGCGCCAGGGCCTTGGCCACGTCAGCGCCGGATCGCATACCTCCCGACGCGATCAGCTTCACCGAGCGGCGGTGCACGTCGAGATCCTGGAGGGCTCGAGTAGCTTCCGGGATGGCGGCGATGGTGGGTATCCCCACGTGCTCGATGAACACGTCCTGGGTGGCGGCCGTGCCCCCCTGCAAGCCGTCGACTACCACCGCGTCGGCGCCGGCCTTGACGGCCAGGGCGGTGTCGTAGAAGGGTCGGGCCGCGCCGATCTTGACGAAGATCGGAACCTGCCAGTCGACGATCTCGCGCAGCTCGTGGATCTTGATCTGCAGGTCGTCGGGTCCGGTCCAGTCGGGATGGCGGCAGGCCGACCGCTGGTCGATACCGGCGGGCAGCGTGCGCATCCCCGCCACCCGCTCGCTCACCTTCTGACCGAGGAGGATGCCGCCCCCGCCGGGCTTCGCCCCCTGGCCGACCACGACCTCTATAGCGTCGCCCCGGCGGAGATCGTCCGGATTCTGCCCGTAGCGAGACGGGAGGTACTGGTACACGAGCTTCGACGAATGTTTCCGCTCCTCCGGCAGCATCCCGCCGTCTCCGCTGGTGGTCGAAGTGCCCGCCGCGCTGGCGCCGCGTCCCAGCGCCTCCTTGGCCTGGCTGGACAGCGAGCCGAAGCTCATGCCGGCGATGGTGATGGGGATGTCGATCCGGAGGGGTCGGGCTGCTCGCTCCTCGCCGATGACGAGATCGGTTCCACATGACTCCCGGTAACCCTCTAGGGGGTAGCGCGACATGGACGCGCCCAGGAACACCAGGTCGTCGAGGGTCGGCAGTTTCCGTTTGGCGCCCCAACCCCGGATCCGGTAGACGCCGGTGTTGGCCGCCCGGTGGATCTCGGCGATCACATGGCGGTCGAAGGTGTACGACTCGCGCAGGCGCCAGCTGTCTCCGGCGCCGCTCATCTGGCTCTCCCCGCCACTTCGGCGTCGATGTCGTCGATGTGGAAGTTGTAGAGGCTGCGGGCCGTTCCGTAGCGCTTGAAGTCTCTCGGGTCGGCGTCCATGCCGGCCGAGTCGAGTAGCCCGGAGAGGGTCCGGACGTGTTCGGGCCGCATATCTTTCCGGATGGCGTCCGCTCCGAGGCTCGCGACCTCGCCCCGCACGTAGAGGTTGGCTTCGTAGATGGAGTCGCCGAGGTCGGCGCCCGCGTCACCGAGCACGACCAGGTTTCCGGCCTGGGCCATGAACGCGCTCATGTGACCCACGTTGCCTCCCACGACGATGTCGACACCCTTCATCGAGATGCCGCAGCGGGCGCCGGCATTCCCCTCGATCACCACCAGCCCGCCGTGGCCGGTGGCGCCGGCCGACATGGTGGCGCTGCCCGTGATGCGCACGGTTCCCGACATGATGTTCTCGGCCAGCCCGGTGCTGGCGTTGCCTTCGACGTGCACCGACCCCTTCTGGTGCATGCCGGCGCAGTAGTAGCCGACCGAACCGCGGACCTCGACCGTGATGTCGGTGTCGATACCGCACGCCACGGCATGGGCGCCGCGCGGGTTCAGCACCCGGAACGAGCCCTGCCGTGCCTGGTGGAGCATCCGGTTGAGGTCGCGTAGAGATGTCTCAGCCAGGTCGACGGCGGTGACCGGACGCGGTGCGTTCACGCGGCCCGGGTCCACGTGTAGATGACACCCGGCGCGGGCTCCCATACGGAGGCGTGGCCGGAATCGGGGAGGTGGGTGATGGCCCGGTACTCCGAGGACATGGCCACCCAGTCGTCGGTCTCGGCGACGATCGCCGGCTTGCAGGCGATGGGGTCCCGCAGGATGGCGAAGCCGTCCTCTATGCCGATTGCGAACGTGAAGAACCCGTCGAGCGCCACCAGGGCGCGCTCGAGGGCCTCCTTGATGGTGTCGCCTTTCCGGAGTCGCCACGCCAGGTAACCGGCTGCGACCTCAGAGTCGTTCTCGGTCTGGAAGATCTCACCCTGCCGTTCGAGGCGGGTCCGGAGCCAGTTGTAGTTCGACAGGGATCCGTTGTGGACGAGGCAGGTGTCGGCACCCGTGGCGAAGGGATGGGATCCGTTGGTCGTGACCGCCGACTCGGTCGCCATCCGCGTGTGGGCGAGGGCATGGGTGCCCGAACGTGAGCGGAGTTCGTAGTTGATAGCCACCAGATCGGGATCGCCGACCGCCTTGTATATCTCGATCTGGGATCCGTAGCTGAGGACGTCGAAGTCGGGGTAGTTGTCGATCAACCACTGGCGGGCCCGGCCGCCGTCGCCCGAGGTCTCGAGAACGGCGTGATCCCGGATCGGCCGGACCGACACCTCGGCATCCAGAACGGTTTCCAGGTCGGCTCCGGTGCGACTCCAGTCGGGCCTCTGCCCTTCCGCCAGCACGGTTATCCGGGTTACCTCGGCTCGGCCCTGGTCGTAGATGGCGAAACCGGCGCTGTCGGGACCGCGGTCACGCATCTCGTGCAGCATGCCGGCAGTGAACTCTCCCAGCCTTGGCTGGAACCGTTCGGTCTTCAGGAAGAGGCCGACGATGCCGCACATGGCGCCCTCCGATCGGATAGTCCCAGCACCCCGGGGCTAATGTAGCCTCGCACACTACTAGTTAGGTCCCGTTTCGCAGCAGCCGTCGCCGGGGATCCGTCGCCGCCTCGATTGCCGGGAAGCTGTCTGCCGGGAAGCTGTCTGAGGAGGTTGACGTGGGCTCAGTGGAGGACATCCGGTCCAGGATCGAAGCGGACGGCGTGGAGTTCATCTACGCCATGTTCGTGGAGATGCACGGCAAGCCGTGCGCCAAGCTGGTGCCCGTAGAAGCGCTCGACGGTCTGATGGCCGACGGCGCCGGGTTCGCGGGCTTCGCGGCCGGTCCCATGGGCCAGGATCCTTCCGGCCCGGACATCCTGGCGATTCCGGACCCCGCCTCCTACACCCAACTGCCCTGGCAACCGAACGTTGCCGCCATGCAGTGCGACCCCACCGTGGAGGGCGAGTTGTGGCCCTACGCCCCCCGGGTCATCCTACGCAGTGCTCTGGACTCGCTGGCGGAGCGCAACCTGGTCCTCAAGTCCGGCTTCGAGGCCGAGTACTCGCTGGTGGTGCGAGACGAGAACGGCGACATCAGCGTGGCCGACAAGAGGGATACGGATCCTCGGCCCTGCTACGACGCCCGGGGGCTCACCCGGATGCTCCCCCACCTGACCGCGGTGTCGAAGCACATGAACGCGATGGGCTGGGAGAACTACGCCAACGACCACGAGGACGCCAACGGCCAGTTCGAGCAGAACTGGAAGTACTCGGATGCCATGACCACCGCCGACCGTCTCATTCTGTTCCGTCTGATGGTCCATACCCTGGCCCAGCGGGACGGGAGGTACGCCTCGTTCATGCCCAAACCGTTCGCCGACAGGACCGGAAACGGTCTCCATGCCCACATGAGCCTGTGGACCGGGGACACGGACGAGCCGCTGTTCCCCGCCGGCGATACGGACAGCAAGGGCCTAGGTCTCAGCGACCTCGCCTACCAGTTCACCGCCGGCCTACTGGCCCATGCCGAGGCGCTGGTGGCGGTGGCGTGCCCGATCGTCAACTCCTACAAGCGGATGGGGGTGGGCGCGCCGACCTCCGGAGCGACCTGGGCGCCGGCCTACGCGGCCTACGGCGGCAACAACCGCACCCACATGATCCGGGTACCCGAGCCGGACCGGATCGAGATCCGGCTTCCCGACGGCGCCGCCAACCCCTACCTGTTGTTCGCCGCCATGCTGGCGTGCGGTCTCGATGGCGTCGACAACCAGATGGATCCCGGCGCTCCCAACACCGACAACCTTTTCACCCTGTCGAGCGAGGAGGTCGCCGCCCGGGGCATCGTGACCCTGCCGCCGACGCTGTTGCACGCGGCCGACAACCTGGCCGGCAACGAAGTGCTGCGCGCCGGCCTGGGCATGACAGCCGACGGCCCCTACAGCGACTACTTCGCGGCCGTCAAGCGCCAGGAGTTCCTCGACCACCACCATCAGGTGACCCGCGCCGAGATCGATCAGTACCTGACCCTCGTCTGAGTCGGACGCCGAGAGTCCGGCGCGTCGGCTGAATCAAGATGACGGTGACATGGTCGGATTTCCGGCACGCCGAACCCGCTTTGGCTGTAGCCGTCCAGGGGAGATTCGAGAGCCACCGGCACGCGGTGATGGCCACCCTGCGGCGCGACGGGGCACCGCGGCTCTCCGGTATGGAGGCTCCTATCCGGGATGGCCACCTGTGGTTGGCAATGGACTCCGTTTCGCGCAAGGCACACGATCTTCGACGAGATCCGCGGTTCTCGATACACAGCGCTCCCGACGGAGAAGAGTTGTCTTTGGGAGACGCCCGGATCGAGGGGCAGGCTCTGCAGGCCCTGGACACGGAGGTGGCTCTCTTCGTGGGGAGCCAGCATGTCCCCATCGATGACCCTTCTGCGATGGCGCTGTTCACAGCCGCCATCACCCGCGTGGTCCTAACGCGGGTAGAAAACGGATCCTTGGTGGTGGCCTCGTGGACACCGGAAGATGGACTGAAAACAACTCGCAGATCCTGATACCTGAGCGTAAAGCGCAGGTTTCCGTGCAATTCTCTGGGGGGTTTCGGGTTGTCTCCTCTACTGCTCCAGCCGAACATGATCGGTGATCGAAGCCGTTAGAGTCGGTCGGCAGCCACTACGAGGATCGAAGGACGCCAGATGGCACCACCCAGTATCAGCGAGTTGGTGAGCCTCAAGGGGAAATGTGCCATCGTCACGGGCGCCGCTCAGGGGTTCGGCGCGGCCATCTCCCGCCGCCTCGGCGAAGCGGGAGCGACGGTGTTCGTGGCGGACCGCAACGTTGAGGGCGCCGAGCAGTCAGCGGAACGGTTGCGGAAACTGGGATACGACGCGATCGCGCACGGCGTAGATATCGCTGACCGGGACAGCGTGGACATGCTGGCCGGTGCGGCCGAGGAGCGAGCCGGCAGGGTGGACATCCTGGTCAACAACGCCGGCATCTACTCGAATTACTACTTCGCGCAGATGCCCGCGCAGGAGTTCGCCGACACGGTCTCAGTCAACGTGGTCGGCACGTTCCAGATATCCCAGGCGGTGGCCCGGCGAATGATCGCCGACGGCCACGGTGGTTCCATCGTCAACATCGCCTCGGTCGACGCGTTCAACACCTCCGCGGAGGGCCTGGCTCACTACACGACCTCGAAGCATGCCCTCGGGGGGTTGACCAAGTCGATGGCGATCGAACTCGCCACCCACGACGTACGGGTCAACGCGGTCTGCCCCGGCGCGGCCATGACCGAGGGGGCGATCGCCCTGGTCACGGCAGGCGCCCCGGAAGGAATCGACGTGGAGGCGCAGTGGGATGGCATCAAGGACAGGACCCCGCTCGGGCGCCTCTGCGATCCCGACGATGTGGCGCGGGCCGTATTGTTCCTCGCCTCCGACATGGCGGCCTTCGTGACCGGGGCCTTCCTCGTTGTCGATGGCGGCATCCTGGTCCAACCTCTTGAAGGATACGTTCCCTCGTCCGGTCACTGACCGGGCGCCGGTCACGAGGAGGCTCTGAGTGGGTCGAAGGATCACCGCCGCCGAGACATTCGACATCAGGTTCCCCACATCGCAGCAACTTGACGGGTCGGATGCGGTCCATACCGATCCCGACTATTCGGCCGCCTACGTGATCCTCCGGACCGATGCCGGGGATGGTGTCGAGGGCCACGGCTTCTGCTTCACCCTCGGTCGGGGAAACGAGATCGAGGTGGCTGCGCTCGAAGCGCTCCTTCCGTTGGTCGTCGGTCTCGACCTGGCCGATATCGTGGCCGACTCGCGGTCATTCTCCCGCCTCCTCACCCAGGATTCCCAGATGCGTTGGCTCGGCCCCGAGAAGGGCGTCGTCCATATGGCCGCCGCGGCCATCATCACGGCCGTTTGGGATCTGGCGAGCAAGGCGGCGGGTAAACCCCTGTGGAAGTACCTGGCCGATCTGTCGCCCGAGGAATTGGCGGCGATGGTCGACTACCAGTACCTGTCGGACGTGCTGACCGAGGAAGAGGCGATCGAGATGTTGCGTCGTGCCGAATGCGGCAAGGCGGCGAGGGAGCGCCTGCTGCTGGAGCACGGGTATCCGGCGTACGCAACCAGTCCCGGATGGCTGGGCTACTCGGACTCCAAGCTGGTGCGCCTGTGCCGCGAAGCGGTTGATGACGGCTTCACGCTCATCAAGCTCAAGGTCGGTGGTTCCATCGACGACGACCAGCGGCGCCTGCGGCTGGCCCGGGAGGCGGTGGGGCCCGACGTGCTGATCGCCGTAGACGCGAACCAGAAGTGGGACGTGGGGGAGGCCATCGAATGGATGGGCGCGTTGGCGTCGCACGCTCCCTACTGGATTGAGGAACCTACGAGTCCGGACGATATTCTCGGCCACGCCGCCATCCGGCGAGCGGTCGCTCCCATAAAGGTCGCCACGGGCGAGGCGGTCCAGAACCGGGTCGTGTTCAAGCAACTGCTCCAGGCCGGAGCGATCGACATCATGCAGATCGACGCCACGAGGGTGGGCGGGGTGAACGAGAACATCGCCAACCTCCTGCTGGCCGCCAAGTTCGGTGTGCCCGTGGTTCCGCACGCGGGAGGGGTGGGGCTGTGCGAGCTGGTCCAGCACCTGGCGATGCTCGACTTCGTTGCTGTCGGCGCCGAGATAGAGGGACGATCCATCGAGTTCGTCGATCACCTGCATGAACACTTCGTGGACCCGGTGGTCGTCATCGATGGGTCCTATGTCGCGCCCGGCCGGCCGGGGTTCAGCTCCCAGATCCGGCCCGAATCACTCGACGAGTTCAGCTACCCGACCGGACCGGTATGGCGCCGTGCAACCAGTCGGGATGGATCGTAGGCGTGAAGTAAGCGGACCGGCAAGGATCGGAGGGGGCCGGTCGTGGGGAGACGGCGACGAGGTCGAAACGCTCAACCGTTCGAGTCCGGCCGCTGCAGGGTACGGGGAAAGGGAAACCGACCTGTATGGCAAGGGTTGCGGATCCGCCGACCGAGGGTCGTTGATAGTGATGTGCGATCTGGGTAGCCTAGGGCACGTAAGGAGTCCTGCTAGAAAGGGCAGCATGCAGAGCAATTTGATCAGGGGCGTCATCCCTGGCGTCATGGCCGGTTACCTCTTCCTCGCCTACGCAGGCGGGGGTATGCAGGACATGGTCGGCGGCATGGTCAACGCCAACGACTTCGTAGGCTTCATCCTGCACATCGTTTTCAGTGCCATCATCGGTGCCCTCTACACGGCCTATTTCGCGCCCAACGTGAAACTGGGCAATCCCCTAGCGACCATCGTGGTAGGTGGCCTGATCTACGGCATCATCTGGTGGGTCGTGGGCGGCAACCTCATCATGCCGCTCATAGCTGGCAACGATGTGTTCCAGTTCGGACTTGGCGCCAGCTTCTACGGTCACATCATCTTCGGGCACGCTCTGGCGTTCCTCGTGACCTTGCGTGATATGGCGATGAATAGGTAGAGAGCGCTAGGAACTCCTGAAAAACTTGGTCACCAAACGTTTGTGGGTTTGAGCCTGCCCGCGGGCGCTGCCATCACCGGCCAAAAGTGAGCAACCGACGCGCGCGAAGGTTACTGGACAGTACACCTGTACTGTCGATGGATCTCTCGTCTAACCGCAGAAGGCACGGAGTTCACTCGGGGTGTAGCAACTCCCAGACCACGTCGGGACGGAGCGGGGTTCGTTCGATCCGAACGCCGAAAGGAGCGAGCGCATCCGCTACCGCGTTCGCGATGGCAGGCGGTGAGGCGAGCGTCCCGGACTCACCGACGCCACGTGTGCCCAGCGGGGTTTCCGAGGGCGTGACGATGTTGTCCAGGGTCAGCCGGGGTATCTCCATCGCGGAAGGGAGCAGGTAGGAGGCGAAACTGGCGGACGGAACTTGGCCCGCTTCGTCATGGCTTACCTGTTCGTACAGCGCCTGTCCTATTCCCTGGGCGATCCCACCATGAATATGGCCGTCTACGATGCCCGGGTTTATCCCCACGCCGTAGTCGTCCACCGAGACGAAGTCGAGGATACGGACTCTTGCGGTTTCCGTGTCCACCTCCACGAGGCCGCGCGCGGCACTCGTGGTGGCGGCCAGTCTCACGAGATCGGACGCCGGCTGGAGGTGGACGCAGCACGGGCGGGCTGGGCGCGCTCGGCCGCTCAGGACTCTGAGGTCGTCTCCGAGTCGATCCCTACCCGGCTACCGACGGCCATCCGCCCGGACCGGAAACCTGCCTGATCATCCGTCCAGGATCTCGACGCTGCGGTCGTCGAGCAGCGGGCGGATCTGGTTGACCGCCACGTCGGTGAAATGCTCGGTCGCCTGATGCGCCTTGAACGCGGCCCGATCGACGTACTTCTCCAGCAGCAGGAACCGGCGCCGGTCGTCCACGCTCCTGTAGACCTCGAACGCGAGGCACCCCGGCTCCTCGAGCACCAGAGCTGTGTAGCTCCGGAGCAGGTCGGCCACTTCACCGTCCTTGCCGGGGGCCGTCGTGTAGGTCGCCAGGACAATGGTCATGCCGTTTCCTTCCCTCTGCAGGTACGCCTGTCTTGATGTAAGAGGATCGCCGGGACGCCTCCGATATTACGCTGCCCCGATCCCTGTTCGGTGTTCGATCGCCCCGCCCGTGCGGGCAGGCGATACAGTTCTGCTTGATGATTCCGGTTCTCACGGCTGAACAATCCCGGCGCCAGGACGCGGTCGCCACCGCGGATCCTCGCACCCTGCTGGACCGGGCCGGCCTGGCGGTCGCTTTGCGGGCGGCTGTTCTAGGGGCCGGTTACGGATCGAGGGTGGCGGTGCTGGCCGGTCCCGGCAACAACGGGGGTGACGGGTACGTAGCTGCCCGGTATCTGGCGGGGCGGGGCATCGCGGTGGACGTCTATCCGCTGGCAGAGCCGCGTCCCGATCCGGCTCTGTGGGCCCGCGACCTGGCCCGGCGGGAAGGGGCGAGGGTTCGGCGCTGGTCGGATACCAGGCCCGCCGACATGGTGATCGACGCCCTGTTCGGAGCGGGCTTCCGGGGCGAGCCACCCGACCTCTCATCGTGGACGCACTCCGGCCTCGGTGGGGGAGCCGGCGTGCCATGGTTGGCGGTCGATGTGCCGTCCGGGCTAAACGCCACCACCGGAGAAGCGGCTCGGGGGACACCCTACGCCCGGGCTACGGTGACCTTTCACGGATACCGGGTGGGGCACCTGGTCGGCTCCGGCCCCGACCGGTGCGGCGATGTCGTGGTGGCCGACATAGGCCTGCCGGATGTGGCGCCGGAGATGTGGCTGTGCGAGGAGGAGGATGCTCCGTTGCCGGTGCGGTCCCGCACAGCACACAAGTGGTCGGCGGGCTCGGTCCTGGTGGTGGGCGGCTCGGACGGTCTGGACGGGGCCGCCACCCTGACCGCCCGGTCTGCGCTGCGCGCCGGCGCCGGCGCGGTGATGATCGCTTGTCCCCCTACGGTTGAGGAGAAGGTCCGGGCCCCCGAGATCATGACCCGGGCGATCGGATCGGGCTGCTCACTTTCGGCGGCCGACCTTCCCGAGTTGCTGGGACTCGCCCAGCGCTTCGATCTCGTGATCATCGGGCCCGGCCTCGGGTCGTCTCCCGATCTGGGTGCCCTGGTCAGCGGGCTACTCCAAGGTTGGCGGGGGCCGGTGGTGGCCGACGCCGACGCCCTGAACGCTCTCGGCGATCCGGGAGAACTGGCCCGCCGGGGAGACACCGTCATCACCCCGCACGCGGGAGAGTTCCAACGCTTGTCGGGGTGGGCGGCCAACTACCAGGGTGCGGCCCGATTGGCCGGAGACACGGGAGCCACCGTGTTGCTGAAGGGCGCTCCCACATTCGTCATGGGCGCGGAACGCTGGCTGGTCAACTCGGGCGGTCCCGAGCTTGCCACCATCGGCACGGGGGACGTGCTGGCGGGAATGATCGGGGCGTTCTGGGCCGCCGGAGGGGACGGCGCGGAGGCGGCCCGGTCGGCCGCCTACTGGCACGGACGGGCGGCATCCGAGCTGGCGGCCCGGCGTACCGTCACGGCCGATCTCCTGGTCGAGCAGGTGGCCATCACCACTCGGCGCTGAACCAGCCGCGGCGCTCGGTCGGCGGCCGGAGAAGAGGATCGCTCAGGCGATCTGGGTCATCCTCATCTCGCCGCTCTCCTGGATCAGGTGTCTCACCGCGGCGCCACCCTCCCGGATGTGGGGCGAGGCGATGTGACGTTCCAGATCTTCCTCGCTCCGCCAGTACTCGACGAAGTAGAAGAGACCGGGATCATCGTTGACGGCGTGCAGCTGGTAGTCGATGCAACCCTCCTCCTCGAGAGTGGGGGCAACGAAGCCCACCAGCGCCTCTCGGACCGCGTCCTCGCCGCCGGGCTCGGCCCGCACCCACGCCACCAGGCTCAGTACGTCTTTGTCAGTGGTATCACTCATGTTCGCGACTGTACTACGCGCAGTCGTGGGCGCCGGAGGGGCCGGCCAGCAGGCGGGCGGGGTTCTTCCGCAGGAGCGTGTCCAGATCCGCATCGGCAACGCCCTTGGCCTCGAGGCGGGGGACTATGTAGCGGAGGAAGTGGTCGTAGCCGTGACCGCCGTAGGTGGCCAACTCGTGCTTGAAACAGATGTCCTGGGCCGGGAAGACATGTTCGGTCATTCCGGCTTCGATGAGCATGATCAGGGCGTCCACGCGCTCCTCATCCGACGCGAGCCAGGACTCGCGCATCGAGTAGTAGAGCTCCCGCCCGAAGGTGTCGAGGCCGAAGCCGGCGCCCAGCTCCCCGGCTCGGCGGTACAGGTCCAGGTCGCTGCGAAACCGGTCGTCGAGGTGGCTCTGGACCACCCGACTCATCTCGGCCCCGGCGTCCGACAGGACTTCGATCACCTCCAGGGGCGAGTCGGCGCCGGCGGCCGAGTGAGCGATGATGGCGCAGCCCACCTCCTGCTGGGCCAGAGCGGCGGCCTGGAACACCATGCGTTCGGCCGGTCCCATCGGGTACCGGGTGACACCCAGCTCACCGATCACTCCGGCCTTGATACCGGTGCCGTCAATGCCCTCGGTGAGGTCCCGGATCATCTCCCCGGCGATGTCCTCCACCGGCCATTGATGCAGGCGCGCCGGATGGGTGGCCTCGACATAGAAGCCGCATCCGGCCACGATGTTCACCCCGGACTCGGCTGCCAGCCATTCCAGGACGCGGGCATCGCGGCCCAGGCCGGGCGGGGTGGCGTCCACGATCGAGTCGCCTCCGGCGTCGCGGTAGCGCTTGAGTTCCTCGACCAAGACGTGGGGCTCGTCCACCACCAGGTTGTCCCGGCACGCGAACGGGTTGGCCCGGATGCGGCCCAGGCGCTCCGTCGTTACCGGCCGGAAGGCGATGGTGGGATCGTCGTCCGGGCGCCAGTTGCAGCGGATATCAACCAGCAGGTGCTCGTGGACCAGGGTCGTGCCGAGTTCGGCGTCCGGAATCTGCCCTAGGACCGTCTGGACCGCTGCTTCGTCAGGCAGGGGCGGGATTTCTTCGCCGGGTGTCACTCGGACAGAAACGAACGAAGGGCCTGGTCGAAGCGCTCGATCGTGCTGTCGATGACGTCCTCGGTGTGGGCGCTGGACAGGAACAGGTTGCCGAGCCCCGAGATACGCACTCCGGCTCCGGCCAGGTGCGATTGGAAGGCCGCCCGCCGGGCCTTGTCGGTCAGGAGGACCTCGCGGTGGTCCCTCACCCCGGTCAGCTCGGTGAACATCAGGTTGAAGACGGTGGGCAGACCCTGCACCAGGCAAGGCACGCCACGGTCTTCCATCACCCCACGGAGTCCCTGCATGAGGCGGTGGCCCCGAGCTTCCAGCATGTCGTATAACTCGCTACCTCCCAGGTAGAGATGTTCGAGAGCTGCTCGGGCGGCGGCCATGCTGATGGGGGAGGCGTTGAACGTGCCGGCATGGGTGACGGTCCCGGTGCTGACGATCTCCATGATCTCCCGCCGGCCTGCCACGCAGCCGACCGGGAAGCCCGACGCGAGGGCCTTCCCCATGGTGGTGAGGTCAGGGGTCACGCCATAACGGCCCTGAGCGCCACCCAGGCCGGCCCGGAAACCCGTGATGACCTCGTCGAAGATGAGAATGATTCCGTGGTGGTTGCACAGGTCGCGCACCGCCTCCAGGTAGCCGGGTGCCGGTTCCACCACCCCGCTGTTGGCCATGACCGGCTCCATGATGACCGCAGCCACCGAGTGTCCGACCGATGCCAGCACCTCGTCCAGCGCGCCCGCGTCGTTCCAGGGCACGACGATCAGGGACGAGCCCGCCTCCGGCGCCATGCCCGCCGACTCCGGCACGGTCGCTAGGCCCGGGCCCTCCGAGTCCGGATCCGACTCGCTGCCCACGTTGAAGAGAACGCTGTCGGCCCAGCCGTGATAATGCCCCTCGAACTTGACCACCAGATCGCGGCCGGTGGCGGCCCGGGCGATCCGGAGGGCGGCCTGGACCGCCTCGGTGCCGGTCATGTTGAAGCGCACCATCTCGGCGGAGGGCACCATCCGGGTTATGAGGCGCGCCACTTCGACCTCGAGTTCGTGCTGGCCGCCGTAGAGGATGCCCTGTGTCAGCTGGTGCTCGACCGCTTCGAGAACGAAGCCGGGCCGGTGCCCGAGGAGCATGGGGCCCTGGCCCATCACGTAGTCGATCAACCTGTTCCCGTCAGCATCGAACAGGTAAGGGCCCTCCGCCGACTCGAAGAAGATGGGGTGGGGCTGTTCACCCATCCGGACGTTGCTGTTCACCCCCCCGGGGATGACTTGCTTGGAGCTCTCGAGGAGGCGCCGCGACTGCTCGAAGCCAAGCTCTACCATCTCGCCCTGCATCTGTCGTACCTCCCGAACCGGAACCCGGCACACGATTTCCCGGTGATGCTACCCCTGACAGGCCAGCCGGTTTACCGGAGCCTCGAACATGGGGTCACTGCCGTTTCCGGAACACCTTCCCGAAGAGCCACCAGACGAGATAGCCGACGCCTAGAGCGAGCGCCAGTGCGAATAGAGGCGCTCCCGGCCAGTCGACGGTTGGGTTGCCCAACCACGTGTGGCAGCGCTCCCAGCTCGGAACCCCACCCACATCGTTGCAGCCGGCGACCATGGTGCTCAGGAGGGTGACCGCACCTGCCGCGACCGACAACATGGGTCGCAAGATCGCAAGCGGTATTCCCGCTCCGTCATTCGTCGGCGCCGACTCGGCCGACATGATCATCCCGCCCAGCCCGGCTGCAATGGAGACGCCGATCACCATCCAGGTCGCGACCTCCCGGACGTTTTGAGCCGCAACGGCGCCCAACACGGTGACGGCGAGCAGCGTTCCCGCGATGATCCAGCCGATGACTGCGCGCATAGTGGCTCACCCTCCCAAATCGACGGCAAGTGCTCGGATCACCTGCCCGATCTAACGATGCTCCCTCTCGAGTCCTGTGCGTGCGTGTCTAGGCGAATGGCGGTCTGCGGGAAGCAGAACCACAATGGTCCGGTGATCAGACTAGAGACGCCCGATCGTATGATGGCAACCTGGTCCCGCAGGGATCGACAGCCGGTCGGGTAACCCTGGCGGTGGCCAATACCTGATCCGATGACCATCAATGAGCGTTGCCACCGGGTAAACCTGCCCTTCGTGCTTTGAGCACTCGGCCATCTCCCATTTCGGCACTGAAGCTCGGTAGACACGGCATCGACTGTGGCCCTCATGCTGTAGTCGGTGAGCTAGGCCCGAGACATACCATGTGTTGAATTCGGTGATGGCCAGTCGCTCAACCGCTTGGTCCATGTTAACTTTTCTTGTACGACGAATATCGTTACGAATATAAGTTTCTGTTGGGTACCAGTATGACGCGAATACAGAGATTCGGCTAGCGTCATTTCGTTTCCTGCAGAATTCGTGATTGCTTGACGCATGAGATCCGGGAAGACCTCTCGCCCAGCAGGAGTGAGTACTTCCGAGCGATAGGGGTTGCCGTTAGCTTCCTCGGCCTCGAACCGATCAAGCATGCAATCGCGTGTTGTAGTGTCGAGTTCTTCGAAGCGCATCGCCATGGCACCAGTTTAGAGGGCTTGTAAGACATATAGTTGCCACCAACCCACGCGTCGGCACCCGATCGCCAGACCTTGGGTAGCACTATTCGCGATGCTCCAGAGCGGTAGGGCCCGTTCTTGGAGTGGCAACCAATTTGCCAGGGCAGGCGGACCTGCTTGGTGAGTAGGATTCCGGGCGGATGGCGGCGCATCGGGACCAGTATGTAGATCTTCTGCGGTCCATATCGCTGGTAGTGGTGGTGATATGGCACTGGGTGTTCACGATCCTCGTGGTCTCCCCCGTGACGGTGTCGCCGTCGAATCCGATCGGGTCCACGCGCGGCCTCTGGGTGGCGACATGGGTGCTGCAGGTTATGCCCGTGTTCTTCTTCGTGGGCGGTTACACGCACCATCGCTCCTTCCGCAACTACACCCGAGGGACGTCCCGGCGGTTCCTCAAACGGCGGATGGGAAGACTGCTGGTACCGGCGTTGGGACTGGTGGCGGTGTGGGTCATCATCGGCTGGGTGCTGGAGGTAACCGTGGACCCCGCCTGGATCTGGTCGGCGGTGATCCTGGTGCTGTCACCGCTGTGGTTCCTCGTGGTGTACGTGGTGATGGTCCTCATCGCTCCGGTCGCCATCCGGGCCCACTGGCGCTGGGGGGAGATCGCGCCGGTGTGGCTGCTGGGCCTTGCCGGAGTGCTGGACGTGCTCCGCTTCACCCAGGGTCAGGGCTGGGCTGCCTGGGCCAACTTCCTTGTCATCTGGGGCCTCGCCCACCAGCTCGGTTTCTTCTACGACCGGCTGGTGGCCGCTCCTCCCCGCACCGGCTGGATGATGTTCTGGGCCGGTTTGTTTGCCCTAGTAGCCCTCACCAACATGGGCTTCTACCCGCGTTCCCTGGTGGGCGTCCCGGGTGAGCGCTTCTCCAACATGGGCCCGCCCACCCTGGCCATCGTGGCGCTGACCTTCCTGCAAGTGGGGCTGGTACTGGTCATCCGGCCCAAGGTGCTGGCATGGCTGGAGAAGGGGGACATCACCCAGCGGGTGGTGGGCTGGATCAACGAGCACGCCATGCCCCTCTACCTGTTCCACTCCACCGGCATGGCTGTGGTCGTGGCGATCCTGTTCGGCTTCGGCTACGTGCCCCCTGCCGAGCCCACCCTCGAATGGTGGCTGACCCGACCCATCTGGCTGATCGGCCCAGCTATAGCCACCTGGCCCCTCCTAGCCCTCTACCGAGTAACCAAACGCCCGACCGCTCCACCCGTCCCGAAGCTCGCTGATTAGACGCCAGCCGTGCGGTCGGTGGCTATCTGCCGGCTGAATGGGCAGGCTCGCCAACAAATGTCACGCGTGTAGGTTATCCTCACCTCATGGTCAGTCGAGTCCCGCCGGCACCCCCTGAGGACGCCGACCGCGCGCTGGAGATGCTCCTCGATGCAGGCATCGTGTGGGGAGATTCGTCCCAGTGGTTACGCCGACTACCGCCGAACTCCGTGGACTTGTTCTTCATGTCACCCCCCTACGCGGACGCTCGTTCTTACTCCCGCATTGCGCCAGATCGGTACGTGGAATGGTTCGTGCCTTTTGCCGAGGCCATGCTGGATGCGGTCGCTGAAACCGGCTCGTTCGTGTTGAACATCAAGAACCGGGTCGCCAAGTCGGGGCCACTGAAGGGCCAGCGCCACCCCTATGTGTATCAGCTGGTGCTGGCATTGCAGGACATGGGCTGGCGTTGGACCGAGACCTACATATGGCGGAAACCAAACGCTATCCCGGGACGGTTCGGACCACGCACGAAAGACGCCTTCGAGTATGTCTACCACTTCGCGAAGGGGACCAGACCGTATTTCGACCTAGACGCTGTCCGGACACCGTACAAGACGGCACCCGCAGAGATCGCCAGGCGTAGTCTCGACGGCAACGGTCGCCGTAACACCGAGGCCGGGTTCGGCCGGGATCGTGCCCGGACCTACGGTCACGGCGGAGCCGATCCCGGCAACGTGATCACAGTGGGACAGACCTACAACCAGCACAAAGGCCCGGCGGGACTTCACACGGCGGTCATGCCCGAAGGCCTTGCCGCGTTCTTCATGAAAGCTGCCTGCCCACCCCAAGGAGTGGTCGTCGATCCGTTCGCTGGTTCGGGTACCACCGTCGTCGTAGCCCGTCGCCACGGTCGTAGCTCCGGCGGGATCGAGCTACATGACCAGTACGTAGCCGTTGCCCGAGACCGCTTAGCCAACGACCAGACGCAGGAGGAACCGGGGCTGCTCTTTGCCGCTCACTGACTCGGAACGCAGCCTCCTCGGAAAGGCGGGGACGTCACCCAGCCCCACCGTGCGCCGCCAAGCAGTCGCCACCGTTTTGGCAAAGTCCGGCGAAGCCAGACAAGAGGCCGGTGACCTGCTGGGCAAGGGATTCGTCGCAGCGACGCAACCATCGTTCCACTACATCCCGCGGGGTGACACGATGGCTGACGAGAGCCGCTTCGACATCGCCTACGAGTGTCTTGCCGAACACACCGGGAACTTTGCCGACGTCTCCGAGGAGAACCTAATCAGGGCTCTAACCGAGAGGCCCCTGGCCCTGGCTCCGCTCCGGATGATTCTGGGTTTCACGTACAACGAGCTGTCCTGGGCGATGAAACTCACCGCTGCTGGGACAACGACATCGGGGACAGCACTCCGGAACTTTGAGCGAGGTCCGGTACCGGAGCGGATCACGTTTACAAGGACCGGGATGATCGCCGCGATCGCGGCAGCCGCGGTCGCGACGATGGACAGGGACATTCTCCAGATACCCGAGTCGGCGAGTAGGTTCTTCCACTCCAAGTTGGACAAGCGGGACACCTTGGACGGTTGGAACTCGGTTGAGATCGCCGCGGGTGGCGTACCGTATTCGGCCCTTCTCTTCCAGCGCTACGTCGGCGGGGTCTGGCGACAGGTCCAAGATGCCTATTCGGAAGTCAAAGGGGACAATCTGCTCGAGCAACAGATCGCAGATCTGTTCGACGCGAACGGCATCTCGTACTACCGATCGAGAACGGGGGCGTCTGGAGCGACAGTGACCGAGCGAAGGTTCGGACTCTCTCCGGGACCGGACTTCCTGCTGCCGGAGGAGTCACCCACCGTGATTATCGAATCGAAGGTCGCCGAGGACGGCGGGACTGCCCGCGACAAGGCAGCCCGGATCAGGAACGCGTCCGAGGCCGCCAAGGCTCGCGGCCTGCTCCCGTGCGCCGTCATCGACGGCAAGGGCTGGTCCGAGCGTCCCAAGGCACTCCTCGACATCGTGATCGCCACGGACGGCCGCACGTACTCCCTGACCACGCTAGGTCACTTGCTCGATATCCCAGAAATCGCCGAGCATCATGCGACCCCTGTGACGAACTCCACGTAGGAAAGCCTCGGGAGTATGTTGATGATGAAGGTTGCCTCGGCACTAGGCCGAAGCCAGGATGTGTTCAGAACTGATCGAAGAACTCTGGTTCGATCTCTATGTCTTCGATTCTCCGCTCTGTGACCTTCACACCCAATCGGTACTCTTTGAGCAGGTCACATAGTTCGTTTCCGCTCACCAGATCGACCGGAGGCGCGCCGTCTCTGGTGGCTTCTTCTCTGGCGCTACGGGTGAAGGACCCGGTGGTGATTAGTAGCCCCTTGTCACCCCGCCCGCTCATCGCACCTCGGAAATCGCGCACGGCACCGGCCGGGACTGAACCCCGAAACCTCTTGCACTGGAAGTAGGTAGGAACGAAACAAGGGACAGCCTGTAGACGCCGACCCCGTCAATCCCACCGTCACCCGACCTACCGAGCACTTCGACATTGCGAAATCCGGCCTCCCGCAGTAGGCGTTGAGCTAGACGTTCGAAGGCATCGGGTGACATCACCAACAGCCGCTCCAGCAAGTCGCTTTTCCAACGATCTGGATCGCCGTTGAGGTCCGTGGGGTCATCATCGTCCCGGAGGTCCGTTGGCTTCGGCTTCTTGGGACTCCGAAGAAGCCTCAACCTTTCCTTGTCCATGTGTATCACCTGTTGTTCGGTGATCGTACGTCCCAACTCGGTAAGTGCCCATACTCCTCTTGAGGAGTTGACTACAGCACCAATCTCTCTTAGGCGAGTACGGGCCCAAGCAAGGCGATAGTCGATCTTCGACTGCGAGGAAACTCCATGCATAACGCCCATCAGTTCCTCAGAGAAACGTTCCTGCTCTCCTACCTGCTCGGATATCTCGGCAATCTGCGCTGACCCACCCAACTTCCGCATCGCTTGCAGGACAGGCCACATCAGTTGCCGTTGCGTGGGGATCGTGTAGGTCATCCCGATCAACTTACCATCATGTCGCCTGGCGAAGACTTCGAAGCCATTGTCGTAGTCTCTCGGTGCTGGGCAGCCGGGTTAGCCCTCGGTAGCATCCCGGACAATGACATTTCCCGAGCCAGGAACGGAAGAGGTTCTCGACCTCGCCGGGCAGGTACGGCCACCTACCATCGACGGTCTGCCTGAAGGATATACATACGGTGTCAGCCGCTACGCCGATGTGATTCTTGAGCAGGCGTTTCCTGATCGGTTCCACGACCTGCAGTCCGCACTCGAACAGTTCCGGCCAACCCTCGATGAGCTCCGAGCCGGAGGCGGAGGCCGGACCGTCTTCGTCCGGCGGTTTGATGACTCCCTCGGTGACATGCTCCACGGCGGTCAGCGGGTATGGGGAAGTCAGAACATCACGATAGAAAAACGGATCGGCTTCGATGGAGACGCTGAGCCGGTCTCGAAAGTCCGCGGCCACGAGATCGACATGTTCGGGTCGGGCTCCCTCGCCCAACCATTTCCTGGTGTTGCCGTCGAGATGGAGTGGAACAACAAGGACCCGTTCTTCGATCGGGACCTGATCAACTTCCAGGCGCTCCACCACGAGGGCGCGATTGCAGTTGGTGTGATCGTCACCAGAGGGCCAGAACTTCAGAGTCTCATCTCTGGCGTGATCCGGAGTCGGGATGGTGGCTTCAAGTACGGCTCTTCGTCGACGCACTGGGACAAGCTCATCCCGAGGGTGAACTTGGGCGGCGGCGGCGAGTGTCCCTTACTGCTTGTTGGGATCGAACCGGGACGGATCAGCGGCATCGATCTCGCCTTCGAGGTCCGAGCCATGCTTGACGAGGCCGACGAACTCAGGGCAACATGGCGTGAATCGTATTCGCATTGGAGGGACGCAAGACCCGCCTACGACGCCCTCAGGCTCCAAGCGCTCGGCCTTATGCCTCCTGTGCGGTAGATATCCACCGAGCGCGGCCGGTAATCATCGGCCGATAAATCATCTGTACGCGGCGTACTGCTTACCCCGGGGAACCACCTCGTCGTCGGCTTCGAGGCCCCACGATGTCCAACCCTGCCAGGCGTAGCGGGCGAAGAGTTCCACGTACGGACCCGGCGAGCAGGCTTCGATGATGTCGTACTGTTCGTCCGGTTTGCGGGAGTGCTCGCGCTTCCGGGTCTCGATCATGTTCACCTGTCGTCGGCCTGGAGCCAGTGTCCGCATGCTTCCCCTGACTCCGAACAGGATCAGTTCGGTCACGTTCCGGAAGTAGAAGCCGACGCCCCGTCCGTCAGGACCACCGTCCTTGCGGCGCTTCGCCCAAACGATGTTCGACTTGTACGTGAAACCCCATGATTCCATCACGCGTAGACCGTCGGCGATGAGAGCGTTCGGCACCCATAGGTATAGGTGAGCGTTCTCTGTCGCGACCTCGGCGACCGGCAGGGCCCGGATCGCCGCAGTGGTCATCGTGTCGTACCTGGAGAGCCGGCGATGCTCGGGGGCGACCTTGCCGGTGCGGTTCATGAAACGCCATGGCGGATCGGCGAGGACAGTCGAAAACGGTCCACCTTCGAGCCGGCGCAGGTCTTCCGCCGCGGACTCCGCACCTGTGGCTCGCTCTACAGCAGCCGCCAACTCCTCCTTCGACTTCGGCACCACGCGAAGTTCGTGCCCAAGCACGTCCGCCAAGGTAGCGAGCGTCACAACCTGCGGATTGTGCCCGTTCCTGCTGAAGAGACGTCGCACCGAGGCGGGTTGAGTATCGGCCAATCGGGCAAGTTGCGTCTTCGACAAACCTACCTGGCGTCGAGCATCATCAAGGTCTCTGAGGAGTTCGTCCATGTCCATCCCCTGAACCAGAGCGTAACACCTGCGTTACGTTTTCCGAAGTTTTCTATTTCTGGACCGTACAGGCAGGGTATGACACGTATTCCGTCGAACACGGACCACTCAATCCTCGGGTTCGTGGCCGACCATTCGTTGGATCCTCACGATGTCTCCGGCCCAGCCGCAGGTGTTGCACCAGGTGTGGAAGACCTTCCGGTCCGCCTCCCAGTACTCGACGGAAATGCCCTCCGCGCCCGTCACGGCGTCTCCGCAGTTGGGGCAGAAGCGGGGCCGGGCGGCCAGATGGTTCGCCCGGTCGGGGTCCCACCAGTGGGCGCCGGAGACCCGCGCTCCCGGGTCCGAAGCTCCGGGGTCGCTCAATAGATGCCGACGTGTTGGGCGGTGGCGTACTCATCGGCGCTGGGCGTCTCGCCCCGGACCCGGGCCGCCTCAAGATGGATCTTGCGGAGGTTGTCCAACGCCGGCGAGTACCTGGTCGAGCCCATGTCGAGCCAGGCGAGGGCGAAGTCGATACTGGCGCCGAACTTCTTCTTCTCGCAGGGAAGTTCGATCCGCTGGTGCGGGGTGCGGGTGAACCCCACGGTCGGGTCCTCACCCGCTTCCACCCGGGCCATCTGCGCCTTGAACATCCGCCGCAACATGATCACCCCGATGTCGGACTTGCCTATGTGCTCGGCGCTCCGGTCGTTGATGGCGCCCTGGCTGACCCAGGCCATGACATCCTGACCTTCTATGTAGTCGACGATGTGGCGACCCTTGGCGTCGAGCCATTCGTACTCGTAGTCGACCGGGTAGATCTGATCCGGGTAGCTGTCGAGGCCATCCGGATGATGGTTCGAGTAGAACATCGCCCAGGTGGTGGTGTCGTCTACCGGCACCCGGATCTGCATCTGGTCGATGCCGGCGCCCCCCACCCGCATGGAGTGCGGGAAGACCAGCGGATGGCCGATCGCCCAGTCGTCATCCTCCTCGGTGTGGCCCTCCAGCACCCTCCGCTTCAGGATGCCCCACTCCATGGCGTCGAAGCCGACCTTGAGATGCTTCTTCTGGAAGGACTTGGGCGCCACGAATCCCTGCTGGGAGCCCAGGAACTCGAAGTAGCGCCCGTGCAGATACTCGACATGGTGGGGATCGACCGAGTTCTCCATGATCTGCAGCCAGTTGCAGGGCAGCATCGAGTGGCCCACGTCCACGAAGCCCGGATCCACGAACACGTCGAAGCGGGGCAACTCGGGAGCAGGATCGGGACCGACGTATGCCCACACCATCCCTCCCAGTGCCTCTGCTCTGCCGGCGAAGGCCTTGACGTGCCGCATGAAGGTGGACTTGCCCGGCTCGGCCGGCTGCTCGATGCAGTTCCCGGAGCAGTCGAACTTCCATCCGTGGTAGCCGCAGCGCAGGCCGTCCTCCTCGACCACGCCGTAGATGAGCGACGCAGCGCGGTGGGGGCAGGCCTCCTGGACGATGCCGTAGCCACCCTGCGGGGTCTTCCAGAGGGCGAAGTCCTCGCCCAGCAACCTGACCTTCCGGATGGGCCACTCGTCGAGTTCCTTCGCGAAGGCGACCGGATACCAGTAGCGACGCAGTAGCTCGCCCATGGGCGTACCCGGACCAACCCGGGTCAGCCGCTCGTTCTGCTCCTTGGATAGCATTGCCTGACTCCTTCTCTATTCACCTCGGTCGAGCCTTGTCGTTGCTCAGTCGAGCACCGTTACAGTGCCGGAGCTCCCATCGACCCGCAGCATCGTTCCGGTCTCGATGTCCCTGGTCCCGAAGGCGGTTCCGGTGACAGCCGGCAGGCCGTACTCCCGGCACACGATGGCGGCGTGGGACATCATCCCTCCGATATCGGTTACCGCGGCGCCGATGGTTCCGAAGGCCGGCGCCCAGCTCGGCGCGGTGATCGGCGCCACCAGGATCTCTCCATCCTGCAACTGGCCGATGTCGTCCGCCGACATGATCACCCGGGCCGGGCCTTCCGCTACGCCGGGAGAGGCGGCGAAGCCGCGCAGCCCACCGTCGGCGTCTTCCCCGGCGCCCAGCCACATGCCGATGCTTTCGGAGGTGATTCCCCACAGCATGATCGTGAAGGGCTCGGTCACAACCTCAGGGGGCTCGCCGAGGGCCGGCGGCGGCGACCACTGCCGGAGGGCGTCGACGATTCCTTTGCGCCGGGCCACCTCTCTCGGCCAGTAGACCGGACCGCGTGGGCCGGCGCCCACCGCCCATGCCGAGTACATGTCCCAGAGTGCCTCGTTTACCTCGTCGCGCTTCATGTAGAAGACGTCCTCGCGGGAGGCCAGGAATCCTTCCTTGACGAACACGTCGCCCAGCTCCTTCATCTTGCGGAACATCACCGAGTGGCTCCAGTGCTCCACGTAGAAGTTGTGGTTCTCCACGTAGGGGAAGACCACCCGGGCCAGACCCAGCTTGCCCTGGAAGGCCTCGCGGTCCTCGTCCGATGACAGCAACGCCGTGTACTCCTCCACGATCCGGTCACGCTCGGCGCGGATCCTCTCGATGGGCCTCGAAATGTCCTCGCCCGCCTTGATGCGCTCGACGTAACTCGCCACGAACCCGAGCGGGATCTCCGGATGCTCGATCCAGACTTTGTCGGTGTGGTAGAAGCCGTTGCCCGCCGAGTAGTTGAACCAGGGGTGCTTAACCGAGTTCCAGTGGTCCATGAACGGCGTACCCTCGAGGGCGGCCAAGCCCCCGGACAGCCGGTCCTCCAACCCGTTGTCCACCACGATGGCGGCGAGGGTCTTCAGCTCCTCGTCGGGCCGGAACAGGTCCACCTCGACCCCGGCCACCATCCGGGCTATCGCCAGGTCAGGGATGTTGGGGAAGGCCTGCTTGCAGAACCCGAAGTAGTCCAGGTAGGCCGCGTAGCCCAGGTTCAGGAACTCGAAGTGGTAGTGCCAGAGCTTGAGACCGAGGTTCAGGAGCCGGCGGTACTCCTCCTGGATGGTGAGCCCGGAGCCCGTTCCGTGGCCCTTCGTGATGACCTCGAGGTCCTCCTTCTCGGGAAGCGGCGAGAAGCTCAGACCCTCCATCTCGGCGATCAGGTCCTTCATCTTGACGAGCCACTTGTCGTACAGATCGCCCCAGTTCATGAAGTAGAAGCCGGCCCGCTCCATGAACTGCGGGACCCGCGCCTCGATCTCGGCCCCGTCGAGGACGGGCACCGGAGTCAGGTATGCGTAGCCGTTCAGGACCCGGTAGTCGATCCCCAAGGCAGGTGGGATCAGGTAGTGGCGCGTGTTGTACTGGGACAGTGCCGCTATCGCGTATTCGTACCAGGTGGCGTCCCATGGTGTGAGAGGCTCCGCCCAGTGGATGCTGTCCTGGAACCAGAAGGTGGCCTCCTCGTAGCCCCTTCGGTCATCGGAGAACGGGAGGGAGTACGTGTACAGATCCTGCCACCCTTCGGCGCCGGGTGGGGTCTCTGCCTCGAACGGACTCGGGAAGCGATTGGCCATTTGTGGTTCTCCTTTTCGATGGGGATGCCTGCTGGGTTCGAATGCCGGTTGTCTGCGACTCCGCCTTGCTCCGGTCCTGTCATGCCTCCCCGTCGTCGGCGGACACGGAACCCCGCGTGTGTATCGGGGAGAGCAGGGTCGACACGATGCTGTCCATGAAACCCGACGCCGGGTCGGACACCTGGCGAGGCGCCTTACGGCTCCACACCGTCTCGGGCCTGCTCTGCAGCATCACGACGTTCCGACCCTCGGGCAGGTGGCGGTCGACTGCCCACTCGACGTCCTGGGGAGCGCCGAAGTACCGTTCGGCGGCCTTGGCCATGCGGGTGATCTCGAGCAACTCGGCGTCGGTGACCGAGGGGCTCTGCCGGCGTGTGGCGGAGACTTCACACCACTCCACCCCGTCACCGTCGGCACGCATCACCAACTCGGTGTGCTTGGGGGAGATGGTGCGCGAGTGGATCTCGAGGATCACCTTGTCCACCAGGAAGTTGTCCGGAGTTACCTCACCCGACACGACCGCCTCGCCGAGGCCCCACGAGGACTCGATAGCGACTTGGGACCGGTCTCCGGTGGACGGATCGAGCGTGAAGGCCACACCGGCCGACTTGGGATCGACCATCTGCTGGACGGCCACCGACATCGACACCACCTCGTGGTCGTGTCCCATCTCGTGGCGGTAGGACATGGCCCGGTCGGTGAAGAGGGACGACCAGCACCGCTTGACGTGCTCGATCACGGACGTGGCGCCCCTCACCCACAGGAAGGTGTCCTGCTGCCCGGCGAAGCTGGCATCGGGCAGATCCTCGGCGGTGGCGCTGGAACGAACCGCCACGGGCACGTGGTCGTGGCGGCAACGAGAGCACAACTCCGCGTAGGCGGAGCGAATGGCGTCCTCCAGGTCCGCGGCCATAGGAACAGCCTCGATCAGGGAACGGATCCCTTTGGAGATGCCCCTCACGCCCGCGGGATCGGCGAAGTCGACCTTGGCCAGGAGAGCCCGGACCTCCTCGACCGTCCGGGGGTGGTTTCTGATGGTCTCGAACCCGTCGGTGGTGACGGCGAATCCCGGTGGGACGGGGAGATCGGCGTTGATCATCTCGCCCAGCCCGGCATTCTTGCCCCCGATCCTGGGCCTGTCCTCGGGCCGGTAGTCGTTGAACCAGATGATGAACCGGTTGCTCATGAAGGGCTCCTGCCCGGGGGTCGGCGCGGGACCGGGAAGGTTGGCATCCTGGCTGACCGTGGGGCACGCATCACACACGTCGCTGGGCGGTGGTCAGTGGCCTGTGGCCAGTGGTGCGTGTTCCAATCACAGGGCTCCGGATGGTCTGGTCGGTATCAGGCATCGTGTTTCCCGTATTCCGCGGACGGTGGTGCCCAATCCTCGTCGAGCGACCAGGTCGGTAGGTCACAGATGTCGGGAACCTGGACCTCCTGGACACGGTTGCGGTAGATGACAAGGGCTTCCCGGCCTCCCTCCATCAGCTTCACCCGCACGTGCTCGGTGTTGTAGGGCTCGCCCGGGTCGTATCCGAAGGCCCAGATGGCGAAGGCGCGTATCGGCCCCGAGTGGGTGGCGATGACGATACGGGCCCCCGGGTCGGCCGCGGCCAGGGACCGGACTCCGGTCCAGAACCGCCGAACGCAGAGGGCAGGCGGCTCGAAATGGAGCATGGGGATGGTGAGCCAGTGTTGGATCGGATCGCCTCCGCCATGCTGGGTGCGCCAGAACCGATCGATCTCGACCAGCCAGGCGGGACGGTCGCCCAGAGCGATCCGCTCGAACCGCTCCAGGACCGAGTAGTAGAGACGGAAGGCCGCGGTCACGTCCATGATGCCGTCCGGAGTGGCGACCATGAAGTTGCGGAACTCGTCGTACGGCCTGGGATCGATGACCTTGACGTCCTTCTCGAACAGCTCCAGCCCGTCCAGCACCGACCTGTGGATCTGCTCGATCGTCTGGCCGGCTCGGTTGGTCGCCGCATGGGCAAGCACGATCTTCTCCCCGGCACCGACCCGACGGGCGAGGGTATGGCCGACCGAGCGCGCCTGCCAGGCGCCCAGTGGGGTGATGCCGGCCTCGGTCGAGTATCCCTGCGTCTCGGCGTGCCGGACGAGGTACACGTCGTTGACCACCGGGCGGGCGGCCTGGGGCGGGGCGCCGATCTCCTTGTTGCGGTTGTCCTCGCTGAGCACCATCTGCATACCGTGGTCCGACCGCTCCCACAGCGGCGGTAGCGGCGCGGTGATGGTCTTCTCCGAGCGGCGCTGCCGGAAGCGGCGCAGGTAGAGGGGGGTCGCTTCGTCGGTGTCCTCGTCGAGGTCGGGGGTCCTGGCGGACCGCTCGAGATAGCGCGCCAGGTACAGGGGCGCCTCGTCCCGCTCCGTGCGTGGGAGATCCGGTGGCCGGCCGCTCACGAGTGCACCGTCATGAAGCGATGGTCGACCACCCCTTCGTAGTAGAACACAGCCCGGCCGATCTCCGCCTCGGTCCAGGTGACCGGCTCGCGGTCCGGGTCGGTCCAGTAGCCGCCGGTGTACACCTCGTTGCGGTTGCCGGCGGGATCGAAGAAGTAGAGGCCGTGCCCGCGGGTGGCACCGTGGCGGGTGGGGCCGGCGTCGATGGGAATCCCGTGGTAGGAGCAGATGTCGGCCGCCTTGCGGACCTCGTTCCAGTCGTCTACCCAGAAGGCCATGTGATGGAAGGCCCCGTTCGGTCCGGTGATGAAGGCGATGTCGTGGGGGGTGTGCGTCCGTTCCAGGAAGGTCACCAACTGGTGCCCGTCGTCGGCGAGGATCTGCTCGGTGAGGCGGAAGCCTAGGACTTCCGTGTAGAAGGCGGTGATCTCGTCCACGTCCTCGCACATCAGGAAGATGTGATCGAGACGGGGCGGGTGGATCCCCACGAGCCCCTGCGGTTCCGGCGGCGGGTTGGTAAGCGGGAGGAGGTTCCCGACCTGGGCCATGCCCCATACCAACTCGGTGGTGTGGCCGGAAGGGGCCACGAACTGCACCGTGTATCCCGACCCTACGCCCAGTTCGCCGGGCTCGAACCGCTTGGTCGGGATGCCGGCCGCTTCGATGCGGGTGGCGAGATCATCCAGATCCGAGTCGTGCTCCACCTTGAACCCGAGTCTCTCCAGGCCGTAGGTGGGCGCATACTCGAGGACCACGCTGTGGTGCTGGTGCTCATCCCAGCACTTCATGTAGACGCGCTCGGGTTCCCTGGCCGTCTCGATCAGACCGACCACCTCCGAGTAGTAGGCCGTGGCCAACTCGATGTCGGGGACCCGGACCACCACATGCGAGAGCCGCAGGATGCCCATCAGGTGTGGACCTTCATGAAGCGCTCGTTGAGCTCTCCCTCGTAGTAGAAGATGGCTTTGCCGATGTTGTCCTCAGTCCAGGTGATGGTGGGGAAATCGGGATCGGGCCGGTAGCCGCCGGTGAACACCTCGTTCCGGGTGCCCATCGGATCGAAGAAGTAGATGGTGCTTCCACGGGTGATCCCGTGGCGGGTGGGGCCCACGTCGATCTGGATGGCGTGGTAGGCGAGGATGTCGGCCGAGCGGCGGACGTCATCCCAGGCGTCCAGCCAGAATGCGAAGTGGTGGAGGCCCCCGTTCGGTCCTGAGACCACCGCGAGGTCGTGGGGGGAATGGCTGCGCTCCAGCCAGGTCCCGATCTGGTGGCCGTCGCCGTCGAGGAGTTGCTCGGTGATCCGGAAGCCGAGGATGTCGGTGTAGAACTTGGTGGCCTCCCCTACCTCCTCGGCGGTGACCAGCAGGTGGTCCATCCGGGGCGGGGCGATGCCCGGTAGGTCGAGCGGCGCCGGGGGCGGGTTGAGCTTGGGGAGCAGGCCGCCTACGCGTTCGACCTCCCGCACCAACTCCATGGTGTGGCCGGACGGGGTGGCGAAGCGGATCGACTCGCCCTGGCCGATTTCTTCCCCTTTCGAGATGCGTTCGACCCGGAACCCGAAGGATTCGACCCGGTCTTCCAACTCGGCTAGGTCCTCGTCGTCCTCCACCTTGAACGAGAAGCGGTCGATGCCCACCCGGGGGTCGTAGCGGACCGCCAGGGAATGATGGTCCTCCTCGTCCCAGCATTTGAAGAAGGCCCGGTCCGAGGTCCGCTCAACCTCGATCATCCCCATCACGTCCGTGTAGTAGGCGGAGGCCAGATCGAGGTCCGGCACGGTGATATCCACATGACTGAGCCGGAGAATGCCCAACCGGGGTCGCTCCTTCCCGCATTTTCGAGGCCAAGCCGTAACTTACGGGAGTCGGTCGGCCGCCAACATCCTTGTTCCGCATGTAGGAACGGACGGCTAAAGTATGTTCCCGTGAGCAGGGTAAGGCCTGAGGATCTGCGCGCTTCCATGGCGGACTACGTTCGCAATGTCCATGCCGCCTATTTTCGGGTTGCCGCTACCCATCCGCCTGCCGTCCAGGGCAGCCTGGAACTGTTGCAGAGGCCGTTCACCGTGGTGGCGGCCGGGGCGCGCAACCTGCACGTGATCGCCACCGGCCAGTCCCTGGCGGTTCCCCGCGGCCAGGAGGTGGCCTGGGATCAGGAGCAGGACGGGATGGAGTGGACCCTCCGCTTTCTCGACCCGGTTGTGCTCCCCGCGCTGGCCGGCGCCGAAGGAACCGAGGGGGCCGATCCGGCAGGGGTGCGGAGGGTCATCGGCATCGGTAGCCACCATTACCACCTGGTGGTCCGGCCCGGCTCGGACCTGACTTCCCACCACGCCACCCACGCCGGCACCGGCCTGGCCAATGCCCATCTGGCCGCTGCCCGGGACTACGAGGCCATCCGCGCCCACGCCGCCGGCGACTCCGGGCTGGTCGAAGAGCTGGCCGCTGCCGATGATGCCGGGCTGACCCGGGCCCACGGCCTGGTGGCGTGCGCGCTGGCGCCGTGGAGCGACTCCGTGAAGGCGGCCTCGCGCACGGGTGACCGCAAGGCGGTGCGCCGTGCCCTGCTTTCCGCCCTGAGGGGGGAAGCATGAGCGGCCGAACGTTGTCATCGGTTCGCAACGCCGCCCGGCTACTCAAGGAGATCTCGGTTCACGGCCCCGAGATGGGCGTGACCGAACTGTCCCGCCGGCTCGACCTGGGCAAGTCGACCGTTCACCGGCTGGTGACGACGCTCGCAGAGGAACAGCTCCTGGTGAAGGATCCGGGCACCGCCAGATACCGGCTCGGTCTGGCCATGTACGACCTGGGTAACACCGCGGTGAACGGTCTGAATCTGCATGCGGCCCTGACCCCGCCCATGAACTGGCTCCAGGACGTGACCGGGGGAACGGTCCACGCCGGGGTACTGGATCATCGTGAGGTCATCTACATCGAACGCCTCGACTCGCCGCACATGCTGCGCCTCTTCATCAAGGTGGGGCGGCGCCAGCCGGCCCACTCCACCAGCACCGGGAAGTGCCTGCTCGCCCACCTCGACGACGCGGCGCTCGATCGGATCCTCGACGGCTGGAAGATGGAACCCAAGACCGTCCACACCATCACCGACCCCGCCGTGCTGCGGCGCCGACTCGAGGAGATCCGCCGGCTCGGATACGCCCAGAATCTCGAAGAGTCGGAGTTGGGAGTCATCTCGGTCTCGGCCCCGATCCGCGACCGCGCCCGTACAGTCGTGGCCGCCATCTCGGTGGCCGGCGAGGAGCGGAGACTCGGCTCGGAAACACACGCCCTGACCCGATCCGTTCAGGAAGCGGCCGCGGTTGCTTCCCATCAGTTGGGATATCGCAGGTAGCGGCAGCTGGTCGTTGTCACCTCGCGGGGTGCTTCCGGTACATCCCCTACAGATTCGACGGTAGGGCCGAGACCGCCTTCCAAGGCGGTCTCTGTCTTTATGCGGGGGTAGCATCTGATCACAAGGCACTTCCCATAGGCGGTGTTGGGTTGTAGGTTCCGAGAGAACTGCTCGTATACGGAAGCGCGGCGGCATCAAAAAAGGGGAATTATACGCGTGACTTGAAACGGGGGGTGTCCTTCTCGGGTCGTTTCCGTAGCATCGCCCGTGCTACCTGGTTCGGGGTCACGCCCTTATACCGTGGGTTGCGGGCCTCCTGATT
>LXNI01000388.1_pt1 | contig 52284 bp, 45 predicted proteins | sample 809091 | NCBI WGS metagenome assembly LXNI01 (sample SAMN04870527, study PRJNA318959) | sponge metagenome | biome: 01000161; feature: marine sponge reef; material: water | host: Sarcotragus foetidus | place: Greece: Milos, Mediterranean Sea | collected 2013-05-29 | depth 5-7 m
TCCGGCTCGGGGAAATCGAGCACCGGCAACACCATCTTGGGCATGGTGCAGGCCGAGTCCGGCTCCGTGCGATTCGACGGCATCGACCTGACTGAGCTGGAAGGGAAATATCCCCCCGAGATCCGGCGCGACATTCAGGCCGTCTTCCAGGACCCGGCCTCGTCGCTGAACCCCTCGATGGTCATCGCAGACATCGTGGGCGAGCCGCTCGACATCCACGAGAACCTCGACAAGGCGGCCCGGCTGGCGGCATGCGAGGAACTGCTGGAGCTCGTCGGACTCTCCCGTGAGCATCTCGAACGCAAGCCGCACGAGTTCTCGGGCGGGCAGCGCCAGCGCATCGCCATCGCGAGAGCTCTGGCGCTGCGCCCACGCCTGCTGATCCTGGACGAGCCGGTGAGCGCGCTCGACGTGTCCACCCAGAGTCAGGTGATCAATCTTCTCGAGGAGCTCCAGGAACGTCTCGGGCTGACCTACCTGTTGATCGCGCACGATCTGGCCGTAGTGCACCACGCCAGCGACCGCATCGCGGTGATGTACTTGGGCAGCATCGTCGAGGAGGGCCCTGCTGAGGAGCTGTACGCCGAGCCGGCGCATCCCTACACCCAAGCGCTGCTGGCCGCGGTGCCGGTGGCGAACCCGGTTCGCCAGCGCGAACGGCGCTCCGGCGGCCGCAGGAGCTACGGGGAGATTCCCAGCCCGCTCAACCTCCCCTCGGGCTGCCCGTACCGCACTCGTTGCCCGCACGCGCACGATGCGTGCATGCAGGAGCGACCCCCGATGTTCGACCTAGGCAACGATCGGCGCGTGGCTTGCGTGCTCTACGCCGGCGACAGCAAGGAGATCACCATATGAACGCTGACGCGCCGGGGGCCTACGCGGGCACCGGTCCATGCACGGTCGCAATGGTCGAACACCTCACGGTGACGGACGAGCACCGTGACCGCGAGATTGAGCTCACCTGCCGCTACCCGACCGCGGGCGGCTCCCACAAACTGCTCGTGTGGTGCCACGGACTGGGCGGCTCGCGCCATGGCAGCCGCGGCTTGGCCGAATTGTGGGCCAGCCACGGATTCGTCGTCGTCCAGCCGACGTTTGCGGACTCGATCGAGCACGTCGCGCAGAACCATCCCGAGTTCGGGCTCGAACGGCACCACATCGACGACAACGAATGGATCACGGTGCCCGAGGTCTTCGACTTCATGATTCGCAACCTTCTCCAGCCTCCGTGGTGGCTGGCGCGTGTCGCTGATGTGGGGGCGATCCTGGACCACGCGCCCGCGCTGCTGGACGGCGTTGCGGACTTTGCCGGAACCGTCGATTGCGCCCATGTCGGTGTCGGAGGTCACTCCTTCGGCGCCTACACCAGCCAGCTGCTCTCAGGTGTCACGATCGACCTGCCGGGCGAGGGGCCGACCTCGTTCGGCGACGACCGTGTGGGCGCGGTGGTGATCGCCAGCGGCCAGGGCCGCAACCAGCAGGGCCTGCGGGACGGCTCGTGGGACACGGTGGCCTGCCCCTTGCTCAACATCACCGGCAGCAAGGACATGGGAGCCACGACGGACGATCCGAATTGGAAGCGTGAGCCGTTCCTGTTCGCACCACCCGGCGACAAGTACGAAGTCTGGATGGAGGGCGCCGACCACGGGCTAGGAGGGATCGGCGGGAACTTGCCGAATTTCGTTGAGAACGAGCACCAGCGAAACATCGTCCAACAGACGACGCTGGCGTTCTGGCGCGCTTACATCGATGCCGATGCCGATGCGATGGCGTGGCTCAACTCTGCGTCCCCGAGCGAGTTCGGCGCGCCGATCCTGTCATTCGAACGAAGGTGACCGTCTGAGGCGTCTCGCGACCATGGACCGGTTCGGTTCTTTGTGCAGATTTGCCGCCTCGGACGGCAACAGTGCGCACAGAATCCGCGACGGCCGCTTCCCAAGCCCGTCCGAGTGGCTCTAGATCAAATGGGCAGCCAGCTCGTCGAGCGGCACGAGCGGCCGGGTGCCCACGTGGGAGATGACCTCGGCGGCTGCCACCGAGCCCAGTCGGCCGCATAGCTCCAAGTCATAACCGTTCGCGAGGCCGTACAGCACACCGGCGGCATACAGATCGCCCGCACCGGTGCGGTCGATCACCTCATCGACCGGCTCGACCGGAACGTTCACGATCTCGTCGGGAGTGACGAGCACCGCGCCCCCTGCCGAGAGCGTCACTGACGCGATGCCTACCCGACCCTGCACCTCGCCGAGTGCTTCGTCGAGATCGTCGGTCTCATAGAGCGCCATCAGCTCGGCCGCGTTCGCGAACAGGATGTCGGTGCAACGGTCGACCATGTCGATGAACTCGCGCCGGTGGCGCTCGACGCAGAACGAATCCGAGAGGCTGAGCGCAACCCGGCAGTCGTTGCCAGGCGCGGCGCAGTGCTCCGCCACCTCGCGCAGTGCCGCCCGGGCGGCCGTCGGATCCCAGAGATAGCCCTCGAGCAACACGGTGCGGGCACGGCCCACCATGTCCCAGTCCACATCGGCTGGCGCGAACCCAGCTGACGCACCCAAGTACGTGCTCATCGTTCGCTCGCTGTCGGGTGTGATGACGACCGTGCAGCGCCCGGTCGGATCGTCACGCGGCGCTCTCGCTGTGGACTGGAAAACGCCGTGAGCAGCCATGTCGGCGACGAACAGATCTCCGAGCCCGTCCGCGCAGACTCGCCCCATGTATCCGGCGCGCCCGCCGAGCGCGGCGATGCCGAGCATCGTGTTAGCGACCGAGCCGCCGGGAGTCATCTCATCGGCGCCGCCGAGGAGCTCCACCATCGCGGCGAGCTCGGTCGCTCGCTGGGTGTCCACCAGTGTCATTGCCCCCTTGACGATGCCCAGGCCATCGACGACCGCGTCATCTGCGCGCAGCAGCACATCCACCATGGCATTGCCGATGCCGACGACATCCAGCGCGTCCTCATCGACAGCGGCATCGGGTGCATTGCCGATGCCGACCACATCAAGAACATCCCCAGGCTCCACGCCCGTGGGCTTAGCACCTCGACTCGCCCGCTCGCATGACCGGATAGACACAGATGCCATAGCTGCGGCGTTTCGCAGGGCGTCGGTAGTGTGCGCGCCGTGACATTTCTGACTGATGGCTCGCCCGATGTCAACCCGTACCGGCTGCCACGAGATGTACTGCCGAGTCGCTACGACATTCTCATGGAGCCCGACATCGACGAGGCCCGCTTCGTAGGGGAGGTTGTGATCTCGGCAACGGTGCAGGCGCCCGTCGACAGCATCATGCTCAATGCTGCCGATCTGGACTGCAGCGTGGCAACGCTGCAACAGAACGGGTCAGCGGTCGCCGCCGAAGTGACGTTCGACACCGAGACGGAGCGGATGGCGCTGCGTCCCGTCGACGGCCGCCGGCTCGAACCCGGTGATCTCCGAATCAGCTGCACGTTCGCCGGTGAGCTGAATGATCAGCTCCGCGGCTTCTACCGTTCCACGTTCGTCGACGAGGCCGGCGAAGCGCACACCGTGGCCACGACACAATTCGAGTCCACCAACGCCCGGCGAGCGTTCCCGTGCTTCGACGAGCCCGACTTCAAGGCCGTTTTCGGCGTCACGATGATCGTGCCGGCCGATCTCATGGCGGTCAGCTGCTCTGAGGTGGTGTCGTCGGAGATCTTGGCCGACGGCCGGCGCCGCGACACGTTCGCCGACACCATGCAGATGTCGACCTACCTGATGGCGTTCATCGTCGGTGATCTCGAAGCCACCGAGCCGGTCGATGTCGGCGGCGTGCCGCTGCGGATCGTTCACGTGCGAGGCCGCTCGGCACTGACCGGGTTCGGTCTGGAAGCCGGGGCGTTCGCGCTCGCGTGGCTGGTCGATTACTACGGCATTCCCTACCCCGGCACCAAGGTGGACCTCATCGCCGTGCCGGACTTTGCGTTCGGTGCCATGGAGAACATGGGCGCCATTACCTTCCGCGAGACGCTGCTGCTGGCCGATCCCGACAAGGCCACTACCGCTGAGCTGCTGCGCATTGTCGATGTCGTGGCGCACGAACTTGCGCACATGTGGTTCGGCAATCTCGTGACGATGGACTGGTGGAATGGCATCTGGCTGAAGGAAGCTTTCGCGACCTTCATGCAGGTGGCTACCACCGATGCCTTCCGGCCGGAATGGAAGCGCTGGGACGAGTTCTCAATCGAGCGGGGGGCGGCGTTCGACGTGGACGCGCTGAGCACCACCCGGCCCGTCGAGTACGAGGTGGTCTCCCCGGCCGACGCCGAAGGCATGTACGACGTGCTGACCTACGAGAAGGGCGCGGCGGTCGTGCGGATGCTCGAGCAGTACCTCGGCCCCGACCGCTTCGCGGCAGGCGTGCGGCACTACTTGAAATTGCACAGCTACGCCAACACCACCACGACGGACCTCTGGGACGCCCTCGAGGCCTCCAGCGGCGAGCCCGTGCGGTCGGTCATGGACGGCTGGATCTTCACGGGCGGGTACCCGATCGTGTCCGTCGAGCCGGACCCCGCCGGCGTGAGGATTACCCAGCATCGCTTCGTGTACGGATCCCCCGATTCCACCGGCGCCGATGCACCTGATGCTGCGACCTGGAGCGTGCCGGTCATGGTGCGTGCCCGACTTGTCGATGGCAGCACGGTCGAGCGGCAAATTCTGCTCACCGATGTCTCAGCAACGCTGGACCTGGGCGGGTCTGTGGAGTGGGTCATCGTCAACTCCGGCGGGCACGGCTACTACCGGGTGCGCTACAGCGCTGGCCTGCTCGCAGCAGTGGCGCGCCAGGCCTTGGAGGTGCTGGAACCCATCGAGCGATACGGGCTCGTGGACGACACCTACGCGGCCGTCGTGGCCGGCGATGCCAGCGCCGCCGAATTCATCGGGCTGGTGACCGACCTGGGCTCCGAGACCGACCTGCACGTGTGGCAGCGGATGATCTGGGGGCTCAAGGGACTGCACGCGATCGCCGAGCCAGCCGGGCGAGAGGTACTGGCTGTGCTCATCCGTGACCTGGCGACGACGGCACTGGGCGTGCTGGGCTTCGAGCCCCAGTCCGGTGAGCCCGATCTCGAGCGCGAGCTGCGCGGTGTGCTCTTCGAGGCGGCTGGGGGCCGTGGACGTGACGAGCTGGTCCGGGCGCTCGCACGGGACCTCTTCGAGGAAGCTGCTGGCAACAGCGCCTCTGTCGAGCCGAACCTGGCGGCCGCGGTCGTGCAGGTCACCGCAGCGGCCGGCGACGAGACTGACTACGAAAGGATGCTCGAGCTGTACCGGTCGGCCGACACACCGCAGAGCGAGCTGCGCTACCTGCAATCGCTGCTGCTGTTTGACGACCGCGGGCTGTTCGAGCGGACGCTCGAATTGTTTGCAGCCGAAGTCCGCACCCAGAACGCCCCGTACCTTCTCGGCGGCGCCATGACCCACCTCGACTGGGGCCCCATGGCGTGGGCCTTCATCCGGGATCGATGGGATGAGCTGACCGATCGTTTCCCCCAGAATTCCATTTCGCGCATGGTCGGCGGGATCCGAGGGATGCACACCCGTGAGCTGGCCACCGAGGTCGAAGAGTTCCTCTCCGAGCACGAAGTACCGCAGGGGGCGTTGACGGTGGCCCAGCACATCGAGAAGATGTGGGTCAACGTGCGGCTGCGCGAGCGTGAGGGCGCACGCATCGGCCAAGCGGCCGCGGCACCGAGGTCATGAGCCCGGCCGCACCGCCGGGCTGCAGCTGATGTTCGGCCGCCCGCCCCGGCGACCGATGCGGCCCGGAGATGAGCTGTGGCTGTCGTTGCGCGCGCTTGCGGCCGCTGGAGCGCTGATTGCCGTGGTGATCTACTGGGCGCTGGTCATCGTGGACTAGGCGGCTGAACCGGGTTTAGGTTCTTCGACTCATCGGCCCACCGCATCATCATGGCGACGATGGTTCCCCACACGATCGGTATGCCGCCCAGCTTCATGATGAGCCCGGCCGTCTGCTGGTCTGTGGCCGCATCGAGACCGTAGAACCGGGGTGCCAGCTCATAGGTGGCGTAGAGAGGGAAGCTGGCAAAGGTCAAGAACCCTGCCGGCACCGCCGGCACAACCCCGAGCGCCAGGAACAGGTACACCATCTTGCCGGGGTAGGCGCGCAGCCGGTGCTCGATGAGCGGTGAGCAGATCGGCAGCCACACGAGCACACCCGAGACAAGCCACACGGCGTCCATCACGAAGGACCCGAACTGGTTTGCCCGCAGCGTGTCCACCGCCCACGGCGAATGCGTCGCCACCAGGCAGCCGTTGAACACCAGCCCAGCACACACCGGCTGTGTGAGGCGGGTCATGAAGCGGTACAGCCGCAGCTTCGCCAAGATCCTGCGCGCCATCGGTTCGGGCGTGCCAAGGACCAGCAGCGGCGCGGCCACCAGCGTGTAGAGCATGAACTGCGCCATGTGCGCGGAGGCCAAGTATCCGGCACCGAGGACGCCAAGCGGCCAATCCGATGCCACCCAGAACGCCAACACCCCGGCCAGGAACAGCCACGTCTGCCGGCGCTCGGTCGCGGCATCGGACGGCCCCAGGGGGCCCGGGCGCATGGCGCGAGCGCGGCGACGGGCCACCAGGTACGGGGCGGCTATGGCGAGTGATGCCGCCCAGACGCCCGGATAGGCCCGCCACGACCAACTCCACGGCACCTCGAGCGCCGAGCACCAAAAACGCATCGCTACAAGCCTGCCTCGGCTGGGGCCTCCGGTGTGATGCCAGCGAGGATCGGCAGGTCGTGGTCGAACTGCGTCTGGCGCGTGGGGTGCGGGTACTGCGCGTAGCCGTAGCCGTTCGGGGCGTAGCCGAACACCCGGGCATCGTGGGCGATGTCGTAGTTGACATCGCCGTGACCCATAGCGGACATGTCTGTGTCGTCCATGTCGCCGCCTTCAGAGGCCATCTGATGGGCGTCGGTTGTGGTGGTCTCAAAGACTTTGATCGAGGCCAGCGCCCCCAGCGCATTCTGCAGATCGGTCAACTGCTGCTCGCTGTCGGGAATGAGCCCGACAAACTCTTCGCTGAACTGGTTGAGATAGGCGCGCAGCGCCTCAGGCGTGTCGCGGTCCGGGTCGACCGTCACCGCCAGCACCGCCACATTCGCCGGCGCACCTGGGCGGTTGAGCACGCTCGCGAGCTGAGCGAGTTGCACGCCGCAGATGTCGGGGCAGTTGGTGAACATCTGGTACACGAGGCGGACCTGCCCCTGGGTGTCAGATGCCAGGTGGAAGTCGTTGCCGTCGGTGTCAGTGAGCACCATGTCGGGTACCTGCCGCAGCTCCGAGGCGGGTACTGCCAGTCCCTCATATCGAGACTCGGCCTCACTGTTGCTGCCGCATGCGGCCACCACGAGCGCGGCGGCCAACACCGCAGCGGCGGTTCGGCTCCGACGGCGTCGGCGCGGCTTCAAGCTGCAGGCAGTGGCTACGCAGAGTCGCCTGAGCGTGGAGGTGAGGGGAATCGAACCCCTGGCCTCTTCGATGCGACCGAAGCGCTCTACCAACTGAGCTACACCCCCGAATCGGGCAACTGCCGAATATATCTGCGCGGCCTGTGGACCCATCTTCGGTGCCGATGACGGCCCAGGCACACGTGTGTGCCTCCTGGCCAGCGAGACAGCGAAAGGATGCCGCGCCTATTCGTTCGCCGTGCGGCGAACCATCTTCACCGTCGACGCCGTCGCAGCATCTCGCAGCGGCAAGTAGTGCACCTCAGCGGTCGGCGCTGTGCGGCGTCGGCGAACGACGAGGGTCACGAACGCCGTCGTAGCCACAAGCATCAGGCCAAACGCGGCCAGCGCCAAGATCGACCCGGTAGCGAGTGTGCCAGCGAGCGTCACCAGGGTGCACAGTCCCATCAATGTGCCTATATCGCGTCGACGAATCGCCGCTTGCTTGGGCGTGGCAGGCATCGACGTTGATGGGCTCGTCCATCGCCGCTGCGGCCCGCCGAATTGCCTCAGCGCGCGTTCCTGGGCGATCTGTGCCGCGGCCGGAGCGGAGCGGCCGAGCGAGTCGAGTTGCTGACGGAATTGGTCTACCGACGATGCGGCCGTGCGGCGAGGTTGAAACAGGCGCGCTACATCGGGTGCCAGGACCACGATCCAAGCGATGGCCAACAGCACCAAGACCAGTTGTGTCATGCATCACCTGCCTCGCCGGCGGGCCTGCCCAAACAGGGTGCCATTGCACAGCGCGCGCACCATGGATTTCCCCCAAAACGTGCGTCGCCGCAGATTAATCCCGCCGAACCACCCGGGCCATCGCGCGTCTGTTCGAAATATCCTTGCGTTCAAGCAAGAGAACGCGATCATTCCTAGCCAGCGTCTGACCGACGATAAGCACCCGACTTGCCGCCCGTCTTTTCCCACAGGGTGAGGTCGCCGATGACCATGGACCGGTCGGCCGACTTGCACATGTCGTAAATGGTGAGCGCGGCGACCGAACAGGCCGTCATCGCTTCCATCTCGACGCCGGTGCGATCCACCGTCTCCACTTGGGCCTCGATCTCGATCCAGGTATCGGCGATCTCGAAGTTCACGTAGACAGCGCCGACCAGCAGAGGGTGGCAGAGCGGGATGAGATCGGGGGTGCGCTTGGCAGCCTGGATGCCCGCCACGCGGGCGACCGCGATGACGTCCCCCTTGGCGATCGCACCGCGAGCAACGAGCGACGCTGTCTCGGTCGCCATGTGCACCCGGCAGCGAGCGATCGCTCGCCGGTGGGACGCCTCTTTCGGAGTGACGTCGACCATGCGCGCCCGGCCGAGCGGATCCAAGTGGGTGAACGGTGACTCGGTCATGCTTCAGCCACCTCTGTGTCTGATGGATCGGCGGCCTCAGCCACCTCTGTGTCTGATGGATCGGCGGCCTCAGCCACCGATCTGACTCATTGTCCGTTTGGGCTTGATGAAGTTGACTTGGCCGATCGAGTGGCCGGCCCACTTGGTGCCCACTGCATCGCGGACGGCGGTTGCCAGCCGATCATCGAGTTCGGCACCCGTCGCACCGCCGCGCAGGATCGATCGCATGTCGAACTCGTCGAGCGCGAACAAACACGTGCGGAACTGGCCTTCGGCGGTGAGCCGCACCCGGTCGCAATTGCCGCAGAACGGCTTGGTGACACTGGCGATGACGCCGACGTGACCGCCCCCGTCCAGGTACCGGTAGCGCTCGGCAGGTTCGTTGGCACGTACGACGGCCTCAGTCGGATACTCAGCGGAGATGGCCGCCAGGATCTCGTCGGCCGGCACCACCACGTCTGCGTTCCACACGTCGCCTGCTTCGAGCGGCATGAACTCGATGAAGCGGACCTCGACGCCTCGCTCGCGGCCGTAGCGCGCGAAGTCCACCACTTCGTCGTCGTTGATCCCGCGCATCATGACCGTGTTGATCTTCACCGGGGCGAGCCCGGCGTCGATGGCTGCGTCGATGCCGTCGAGGACCCGGTCGAGTTCGTCGCGGCGGGTCAGCTCCAAGAATCGGTCGCGCTGCAGCGAATCGAGGCTGATGTTGATGCGCGACAGCCCAGCGGAGGCCAGCGGCTTGGCGTGCAAGCGCAGCGTGGCGCCGTTGGTGGTCAGCGCAACATCGACGCCAAGACCCGCCAGTCGTTCCACGAGGCGCGGCAGGTGCGCTCGCACCAGGGGCTCGCCGCCTGTCAGCCGGATGCTCTCGAATCCGAAGCGTTCCACGCACACCTGGGCGAAGCGCTCGATCTCCTCAAAGCTCAGAATCTCTGAACGCGGCAGCCACGTCATGCCCTCGGCGGGCATGCAGTACTGGCAGCGGAAGTTGCAGCGATCGGTGACCGAGATGCGCAAGTCGCCGACGAGTCGGCCAAATGGATCGACGAGGTCTTCCGCCCGGGCCGGGGCAACGGCACCTGCTGCACCATTCATTGGCCAGAGCGTACCGACCACTGATCGATCTCTCTGAAGCGGCGAACGATGTTCAGTCCAGCAAGAGCACGTCGACCGCTTCGCCGGCACGCACACCGTCGCTGTCGGGCACGACCGCCAACGCGTTGGCGTTCGCCATGGCCCACAGCATGTGCGAGCCCTGCCCCCCTGCGGAGCGAACCTCGATGCCACCGTTCTTGGGTGTCGCGAGCACCCGCATGAAGTGCGTCTTGCCGTCGACGCGTCGCGGAAGGTCTTCCGCGGCAGTGGCCCCGACCGTTGCCCGGATCGGATCCGGATGGCCCATCATCGAGCGCAAACCTGGCCGGGCGAAAAGCTCGAAGGACACCATCGACGAGACCGGATTGCCCGGCAGGCCGAAAACCGGCACATCGCCCACGGTGCCGAACGCCAGCGGCTTGGCGGGCTTGATCGCCACTTGCATCCAGCGCATATCGCCGATGCGGTCGAGCACGGCCTTCACGTAGTCGAAGTCGCCCATGCTGACGCCGCCGGAGGTGACGATGGCATCGCACGTGTCGACGCCGGTGAGGATGGCGGCCTCTATTGCATCGGGATCGTCTCGGACGAGTCCCAAATCGACGCAGTCCACATCGGTCCGATGTGCCAACGCCAGCAGCGTTCGGCGGTTCGAATCCCGGATCTGACCGGGCTGCAACGGGCTGCCGTCGTCAACGAGCTCATCGCCCGTGGACAACACGCCGACCCGCGGCCGCCCGAACACTTCCACCTCGGTCATCCCGAGGCTGCACAGCACCCCGAGATGTCCAGCGGTGAGCTCGGTGCCGACGCCGAACACGTGGGCACCGGCTTGCAGGTCGTCGCCAGCATGCCGCACGTGATTGCCCGGCGGGACGCTCACCTCCACGCGCACCGTCTCGGGGTTGTCGGCCCCACCCGCCGCTGTGCCTGCCGACTTCGCCATGCTGGTCCGCTCCACCATGACCACCGCATCGGCGCCCGGGGGAATGGTCGCGCCCGTCATGATGCGGCTGGCCTCGCCCGGTCCGACCGTCGCCTGGGGCGCATGCCCCGCCGCAATCGTTTCGACGACCCGCAATTCGCATGGGGCGTCGGCCACATCGGCAGATCGAACAGCGAATCCGTCCATGGCCGTGTTCGCAAACTGCGGGATGGCCTCAGCGCAGGTGATATCGCTCGCGACCACCAAGCCCAATGCATCGGCGACCGGCTGCCATTCCGGCGTGCGCGCGGGGCACCGTTCAAGCACGAATTCGCGCACGGAGTCCAGTGGCAACACCGCGAGCAATGTAGTGGGCGCAGTGTCGTGCTGCCTCCGCCGCGGGCGCAGCTCAGCGGCGGGTCTCGATGCCCCGGCCCGACAGAATGCGGGCAATCTCGGGGCGGCGTTTCTCGAGCTCCGTTGGGTCTTTCACCGGCTGGAATCGTCCATCGGGTCCGTCGCGCTCGACAAGCAGCATCGTGGTGTCCACGAACGCCGACAGCTCGCCGATGAGGCGCTCGAACTGCACGACTTCGGTGCCATCGACCTGCTTGCGCACCTCAAACCACGTGAGCGGCCATCCTGCCGAGAACACCTCCACGTCGGCGACCAGCGAATTTGTGTTCACCGCGCCAGGCGCCAGCGGGTCAATCTCAGGTGGCAGGCGGAACGCCTCCACGATCTGCAGCCGCCCGTCCACGCGCCACGGGGCACCTCCCGCAGCAGTGCCCTTGACCACTTCGCAGGTGAGCGGCCTGGCCCCGGCAAGATGCGCGCCGATGACGGCAGGGTCCAGCGTTGCTGCGACGTTGTCGACGTTGGTGACGACGAGGCAGCGCCCTCCTGCGTCTGCGAACCGGCCCAGCTGGCCGCTGCGTCGCATTGCCCACGGGGCATCCCCGTGTCCCGGCGCGTGCAATGACACCTGTCCGGCTCGGTCCCGGAACAACTCGCCTCGCGGGGTCATGCGCATCGACACGCCCTGAGGCGCGAAGTCGACGGGCACGAGCGCGTTGCGAGGCCCAGCCGCGGCCCATTCCCGCAGTGGCCGATCCGATTGGAAGCTGGTCATCAGCCACAGCGGGACAGCGCACGCCAACTCCCCCGCCAGCCTCCGCAGATCAGCGATCTTGGCCTCCGCAAAGGTCAGTCCCCTGAGCACCTCCGACAGCGCCTTCACGCCGCCTCCGAACCGAGTGGCCATGCCCCCTGCGAGGAGCAGGACGCCTACCTGCCCACGAGCGATTGCCTCACGACCCGCGCTTGCGAGTTGGGAGCGTTCGGGGGAGCCCGTCGGGGGCAACGGAACAGGGTCATCGGGCTGCGGAGGGTAGATGCTCCCGCGCACCCAGTTGGCGGCGGCGCTTGCGTCGGGCGAACGGGACCCGCTGACCAGCCGGTCCCGCAACTCGTCGAAGGTGTCCGGGTCGAACCCGTAGTCGGCAAGCGTCTCGGCCGCTTCTTTGTCTATGCCGTATCGGTCAACAAGTTCGGCGTGCTTCACGGCGCCCGAACCTAGAGGGCGCTGCGATTCGGTACGCGCCTTTGCGGCCAATCCGGTGGGCATGCTCATACAGCGGGTGACTACACTTCTCGACGGCCCAAGCTCAAGCTCGCGGCGCGGCGGCTGGCTCACGACAGGACGGAGGCCTCATGCCGACCTACCAGTACCGCTGCACCGACTGCGGTCAGTCCTTTGAGCGTTACCAGAGCTTCTCCGACGATCCCATCACGGTGTGCCCGTTACCTCGTGACGACGAGGTGGTCAACGGCACTGACAACCCGAGCGAGTCGACCTGCGGCGGCGAGGTCCGCAAGATCTTCTCCAACGTCGGTATCAGCTTCAAGGGCAGCGGCTTCTACCGGAACGACAGCCGGACCTCGTCAAGCTCGTCGTCGTCCGGCTCATCTTCGTCAACCAAATCCGGCGATTCAACAAGCGATTCAACAAGCGATTCAACAAGCAAGGAATCGGCCTCCTCGGACAGCAGCTCGTCGAACGGCTCGTCGAGCTCAACCGTGGGGGCCGCCTCGGCGTCAGGCTGACGCCTCCAGCATCGAGACAAGCCCGCAGCGGTCCAGCCGCTGCGATGGCTTCGCGACGGAGGCTCTCATGGCGCTCATCTCACAACTCGGCGATCTCTGGCGACGCCGCCCCAACCTGGTGCACTGGTCCGCAGTCGGCGTTGTAGCACTCGTGGCGCTCATGCTCGTCGCGGGAATGGCCGGCCGGGCGCGCTCGGCCGCTGCTGCATGGGGAACCTCGGTGCGCGTGCTGGCCGCGCAAGTCCCGCTAGCGGTGGGCAGTTCGCCCGAAGATCACGTCGATCTCGTCGAGGTGCCCGCCCACCTCGTGCCCGCAGGAGCCCTCACCAGTGCAATCGGCCTTGGCGAGCTGACCCGGGCGGTCCCGCGTGGCGGCTTGCTGACTGAGTTGGACTTCGACCCCGCGTCAGGCGTGAGCCCGGGGCGCAGGGGCATCGGGATCAGCGTGGTGTCCCACGCTCCAGACGTGAAGCCCGGCACCGAGGTGGAGCTGATGCTGTTCGCCGACATCGATCCGTTTGATCCCGGCGTCGGCGATACGAGCGCGTCTCGTGTGCCTGCCTTTGTCCTGGCTGCGTCGCGGGATCGCTGGCTCGTCGAGATCGAGCCGGTTCACATCGACGAGGTGGCCCGCGCCAGCGCGACGGGAGTCGTGGTACCGATCGTGCTTGACAGGAACGCGAATCGCTGAACCCTCCGCTGCCGCACCTCGTGTCTCCCGCTCTTGTTCCCCATTCTCATGCGATTGGGCTCACGGGCCGCTCGGGCCACGGCTTCGCCTCTCAGCGCAAACCGCTGATAGCCACGATCGCCACTGCCGCTGCCAAGGCCAGGCGGTAGCCGGCGAACAGCGCGAACGGGGATCGCTGCGAGCGCCCGCCGACGCGGCCGAGCAGGCACACCATGGCGGCAACCCCCGCCCAAGACGACACCGCAGCAGCAACACCCCCGACGAAGAACAGCTGGAGCTGTTCGCTCGTCGGCACAGCGTCCGCCAGCGTGATGGCGCGATAGACACCCGCCCCTGCGATGAGCGGCAAGCTCATGAGGAAGGCCAGCCGCGCAGCCGCAGTCCGGTCGAAGCCGAGCCACCGGCCCGCCGTGATCGTCACGCCCGAGCGGCTCACGCCGGGCAGCAACGCCGCTGCCTGTGCGAGACCCATGCCGACGGCGTCGCGCAGCCGGTAGGAGTCTTGCGGTCGCTGCGCACCGCGTTCGCCCGCAGCAATGTCAGACCGCCACAGCAACCAGCCGAAGCCCGCCAACAGCGTCGCGATCAGCAAGGGTTCCTCTGCGAGATCGAGCAGGCGATCTTCGAGGGCAACCCCCACTGCTGCGGCAGGAATCGCCGACAACGCCAAGCTCACCGCGATCGCCGTGTCTCGTTCAGCGCGGCCGCGGATGCCGCGCCACAGTGCTGCGGCATAGCGGGCAATGTCGGCGCGCAAGTACAACGCTGCCCCGCCGAGCGTGCCCACGTGGAGTGCGACATCGAAGGCGTTCTCGAGCTCGGTGTCGCCGTCGAAGAGGTCCCAGCCGGCCAGCCACGGCACGACTTCGAGGTGGGCGCTCGACGAGACGGGGAAGAACTCCGTCAGTCCTTGCAGCAGGCCGAGCAGGAACGCCACGGCGAAGTCCGGCACTGAAATCGCCCTTAGTCGTCGCTCCCCACCGATGGGACGATGCGCGGCCTCCAGCGACGGGGTGGGTCGTAGTGATGGCCGACTGCCCAGCCTCGGCGCATCGATGCCAGAAAGCCGGCGGGATCGTCGTCGTCGAAGTCGGGCATCTCGAGGTATGCGCCCCCGAGCGCTTCGGCGACGTGCGCATCACTGCCTGCCCCCGGCGCCAAGCGATGCTCGCCCGCGTAGCGCGCAGCACGCGAGTTGAGGCTGTTGAGGCTCGTCTTCGCGTTCAGGACCTCGATGCCGTCGACGAGGCCCTCGGCGACGAGCTCATCGAGGACGTCGTGGCGCAGGTTGTTGCGGAGCGGGTCGAACGGGTGCGGGATGTAGACGAGCCCGCCCTGGGATTTCACGGCTCGTGCCGCCGCAACCGGTGCCAAGCCCTGCGGCACGCGTTCGGTCAGGAACAGTCCGATGATCTCCCCCGCGTGGGTCTTCATCTCCTCGCCGACCACGACGCGGGCATCCAGCTCGCCCTGCAGCTGCTGGGCGCCACGCACTGCGTTGTGGTCGGTGATGCACACCACGTCGATGCCGCTCTCGGACAGGCATTGGGCGAACTCGTCGGGCGTCGTCGTCGAGTCGCCCGACCACATCGTGTGCGTGTGAAAGTCGACGCGCACCCAGCCCGCCGGGCAGTTGTCTGCCAAGTGCGGATGCCGCTCGACGGCCGCTGAAGCTGGCGCGCGTGGCATCGCTCAAACCCCCGAGAGCGCGACGTCAGCGATGACCAGCGGCGGCATCGACATGCCGCCTGCAAGGGGCTCAGCGGTGGCACCGATGCCGCAGATCGCCAGCAGCATCCGCTGCAAGGTGGAGGCGATGGTGGCCTCGCGAAATGGCTCAGCGATCTCGCCGCCCGCAATCCGGTGTCCCCACGCGCCGACGGAGAAATCACCGCTCGTGGGATTGACCCCGCTGTGCAGGCCGCTGACGCCACGTACGAGCACGCCGTTGCCGACGGACGCGTGCAGCATGTCAGCGGCGATGTCGCCTGTGGCCACCACGGGAGCATGGGTGCCCACGCCCGGGAGAGATCGCGTTCCGCGCACTGCCGAGCCCGTCGACGTGGTGTCTGATCGACGCGCGGTGTAGGCGTTGTGGAGGAACCCGCGCAGAACGCCCGCGGAGATGAGCGCGTTGCGGCGCGCTGCGAGCCCTTCGCCGTCGAAGTTCGCTGCGCCGAGCGTCGTTGGGTCGGTGGGGTCGTCGATGAGATGCAGCCGCTCGTCGGCAATCTGTTCGCCGACACGATCGGCGAACGGCGAACGGCCCTTGAGCACACTGTCCGCAGCAAGCACGCTGGCAACCACGCCGATGAACGCCGCCACAACGGGCGGGGCAAGCACGACTGGCAAGTGCTCGCTCGGCGGTTTTGTCGCGCCGAGCTGCCCGGTGGCCAGTGCTGTCGATTCCGTTACGACGCGATCGATGTCGAGGTCGTCGGGCCGCCATGCAGCATCGCCGGCGTAGCCGATCTGCGTCTCGTCACCGTCGGTGGCGAGCGGCTGAGCGCCGACCGAACAGTTTCCGTGTTCAGACTGCACACTGATGCCGGTGCTTGACGCCAGAGCCGACTGCGACCATCCGTCGCTCCAGGCCGCGACACGCACACCGGAGATGCGCGGATCCGCCGACAAGCAGCGGCGCTCAAGATCGATGGCTGCTGCAATCTTGTCGGCCTCGCTCACGCGCAGCACTGCGGTATCGCTGAGATCCAGGGCGGGCGAGTCCACGCCATCGGGTTCAGCGAGCCCCTGGTGGGGGTCGGATTCGCCGAACGTCACGTTGCGGCGGGCAGCAGCGAGTGTGTCGGACACCACATCGGCGTCCAGCGAGCCGGCCGAAGCGAAACCCTGGCGTCCCTCGGCGACGACTCGGATGCCGATCGCTGCGGTGCGGCCCGAACGCAGCGACTCGACGTCACCGTTGTATGCGCGCACTGTGGTGGAGCGCCCTGTCGACACGCATACCTCGATCTGTTCGTCGCCCCTGACCTGCTCGCACACCCGCCGGGCAAGCTGAGCCAACTCGTCAGTGTCGAATTGCCGTCGTTCGCTCACGCGCTGTCACACCTCGGGAGCTTTCTGGGCTGGGTTCATGGAGCCGCTCACGCGTCGTAACACCTGCCGCTCACGCACTGCCACACCCCGCCGCTCACGCACTGCCACACCCCGCCGCTCACGCACTGCCACACCCCGCCGCTCACGCGGCGGTGCCTCCCACCGTGAGTGCCCGGACGCGCAGCGTGGGCTGGCCGTCGCCGACAGGCACGCCCTGGCCGTCTTTGCCGCACGTACCGGGGCTCCCCATGGCGAAGTCGTTTCCGATGGCGTCGATGTCGGCCAGCACCTGGGGACCGTTGCCGATGAGGTTGCCCTCACGCAACGGTTCCGTCACGACGCCGTCCTCGATGAGGTACGCCTCGGTCATGCCGAAGACGAAATCGCCAGTGGCAGTGTTGACCTGGCCGCCGCCGAGGTGTGCCACATAGACGCCCGACGGTGTATCAGCGATGATGTCTGCGGGGTCAGTGTCGCCGTTGGTGACGAATGTATTCGTCATCCGGACCATCGGCAGGTGCGTATAACTCTGGCGGCGACCGTTGCCCGACGGCGCACGGCCCTCGTCGCGGCTGCGCAGCCAGTCCCACATGTAGTCGGTCAGGACACCGTCGCTGATCAGCTCGTTGCGCTGGGTGGGATGGCCTTCGTCGTCGATGACCAACGCTCCCCACTCGGGTCCCATCGTGCCGTCGTCGACCAGCGTCACGCCGCTGGCTGCCACCTGGGAGCCCACCCGGCCGGCGAACACCGATGCACCTTTGCGAACCAGATCGGCCTCGAGACCGTGACCGCAGGCTTCGTGGAAGAGCACGCCGCCCCCGCCGCAAGCGATGACCACAGGCACCTCGCCGCTCGGTGCGGGGCGAGCTGCGAGCTTCGTGACGGCGCGCTGCGCCGCACGCTCGGCGAGCTCGGTTGGGTCATAGTTGTCGAACAGTTCCCATCCCACCGTGTAGCCAACCGTCTCGCGCCCGGTCTGCAAGCCACCGTCGCCGCTCGCGACACACCCCACCGAGAAGAGCGTCCGCACCTGGTCGTCGGCTGCGCACACGCCACTGGTGTTCGCCACCATGATCCGGCGGCGACTCTCGCCGTAACGAGCAGTCACCTGGGTGATGGCCTCGTGGTTGGAGCGGGCAGCATCGTCCGCAGCACGCAGCAATGCCACCTTGTGCTCCGCACCGACCGATGCCGGCAACACGGCGACCTGTGGCTCGGCGAGACCCGTTCCGAAGAACGACATCATGTCGACCGTGCCGCCGTGCGGCTGCCGTCTCGCCACGGCTGCGGCCGTGCGTGCGGCATCTGCGAGCCCCTTGGCGCTCAGGTCTGACGTGTGCGCGTAGCCGGTGATGTCGCCCGCAGTCACCCGGATGCCTACACCGCGATCGCGGCCCGAGTTCATCTCCTCGACACGGCCTTCGTCGAAGACCACCCCGGCCGATTCACGATCCTCTGCGAACAGCTCAGCCCACTCGCCGCCCGCGTCCAGTGCCGCGCGCAGGGTCGCGTCGACGACATCGAGGTCGACGAGCGGTTCCGCCGTGATGACGGGAGTGGCCGTCGTGTCCGATGTCTGTGTCATATCGCTGCCAAGCGTCAGGGGTGGGAGCGGTTGCGAGGTGCGACCGCGGCACGTCCGATCGTGAATCGCGCCGTCGCCACACTATTGTGCGAAGCCACGTGAAACGCTTTGGGAGGGAGGTGCGCCGCGACGCCGAGGAGGGCATTGCGGTGAGCAGGCTCCGCGGGAGTGCTGCCTGAGTGCGCATCCCGCACAGCCTCGTTACGGCGTTACGCGTCTGCGTGAGCGCAGGCCTGCTGACCCTGCTGATCATCATCAGCCGCGACGAATTGTCGGCGCTCGACGTCGGTTCCAAGAGCGCGGCAGCCGCCTGGCTGACCGCCGCCGCCCTCGTCATCGCGGCAGCATTCGTCATGGCGGCCGTGCGCTGGTGGCAAGTGGCCAACACGCTCGACGTCCAGGTGTCGAGACGCTCGACGCTGTCCATCTACCTCGCCGCACTGTTCGTCGGGAACTTCCTGCCCACCACCATCGGCGGCGACGTGCTGCGCGTTAACCGGCTGACGCGCATCTGCGGCAGCCAGGCCAACGCATTCGCCACTGTCATCATCGAAAGGCTGACGGGGTGGGTCGTCTTGCCGCTGCTGACGCTGGTCGCGCTGGCATCGCAGCCAAGCCTGCTGCGACACTCCGGAGGCCAGATTGCCGGCGGGCTCGCGCTGGGGACGATGGCCGTCCTCGCCGTCATCGTCTGGGTGGCAGAACATCCCCGCGGCCTCGGCCGGCTTGCGGGCGGCACCCGCATCCGGGAAGGACTCGGCGCAGTGCACACGGGCTTGAGCGTCTTCCGGCGACATCCCCACGCCGCGAGCCGACTGCTCGCCGTCGGGCTGGCCTACCAATTCCTGCTCGTCGCAGCGACGGCCTTGGCGGGGGCTGCTATCGGTGTGAATCCCGGCCTGCGAGCCTGGCTGGCCTTCGCACCGATGGTGTTGATTGTGCAGAATCTGAGCGCCATCGGCGGTCTCGGGGTGCGTGAGGGAGCTCTCTTGCTGTTCCTCGATGCCCACGGTGTCAACGAGGGCGAAGCCGTGCTGCTGGGCCTGCTGGTGTATGCGCTGACGCTGCTGGTGAGCCTGACCGGGGCCCCGGCGCTGGCGCTCGGCGGCCGTCGAAGGCGCGGCAGGGCGCTCGCTGAAGCCTCTGACGGGCACTGAGTACCCTTGGGCCGCGAATGCACCTCGCCAAGCTCACTAGTCCGGCTGACCTGCGGGCGCTCGGCCCAGCACAGCTCGACGAGCTCTGCGCGGAGATCAGGGACTTCGTGGTGCAGGCCGTCTCGCGGACCGGCGGCCATCTCGGTTCGAATCTTGGGGCGGTCGAACTCAGCGTGGCGCTTCACCGGGTCTTCGAATCGCCGCGCGACGTCATCATCTGGGACACCGGGCACCAGGCGTACGTGCACAAGCTCATTACCGGCCGAAAGGACGGCTTCGAGCGACTGCGCCAGCGGCACGGTCTGTCGGGATACCCCAGCGCGCAGGAGTCCGATCACGACATTGTCGAGAACAGCCACGCGTCGACGTCGCTGAGCTGGGCTTCCGGCCTCGCTACGGGCTTCCAGCTCACAGGCCACGAGCACCGGCGCGTCGTCGCAGTCATCGGCGACGGCTCAATGACCGGCGGGATGGCATTCGAGGCACTCAACAACCTCGGCCACTACGCCCAGCGGGCGCTGATCGTGCTCAACGACAACGGCCGCTCCTATGCACCGACCGTCAGCCGGCTCTCCACCGTGATGTCCCGGCTGCGGCAGTCGCCCCACTACGTACAGGGCCGTCGAGCAGTCGACCACCTGCTCGAACGGGTGCCGCTGGGAGACGGTGTGCGCCGGAGCCTGGACAGCGCCGCTGCCGCAATGCGCGAAATGTGGGAACCCCCGGCGTTCTTCGAGACACTGGGCGTGCGTTATGTCGGCCCAGTCGACGGGCACGACATTCCGGCGATGGAGTCGGCCTTCCGGGACGCTGCCTCCTATGTGAACGGCCCGATCGTCGTCCACGTGGTGACGCAGAAGGGACGCGGCTACGCACCTGCCGAGCACGACACCGAGAAGCACCTTCACGACATCGGCTTGTTCGATCCCGCCACCGGTGGTGCCCCGCCGCTCAGCACAGACGTCGGGCCACCTGCCAACCACGCAGTTGCACCAGCAGACCCCGATGCCGATTCGCAGGCAGCCGAGCCTGCTGAGCCCGTCGTGCGCGACTACACCGCTGTCTTCACCGAGACACTCATCGCAGCCGCGCGACGCGACCGTGACATCGTCGCGATCACCGCAGCCATGCCCGGCTCCACCGGACTGCTGCCATTCCAGCGTGAATTCCCCGATCGCTTCTACGACGTCGGCATCGCCGAGCAGCACGCGCTGACCTCAGCCGCTGGCATGGCGCGCGCCGGCCTCCGGCCGGTAGTTGCGGTGTACTCGACCTTCCTGGCGCGAGCTTTCGACCAAGCGCTGTACGACATCGGCCTGCACCGTGTGCCGGTCATCCTCTGTATTGACCGGGCTGGCGTCACTGGCCCGGACGGCGCCTCCCACCACGGTCTCTACGACATAGCCATGTTCAGCCGAGTCCCGGGCATGACCGTGTTCGCCCCGTCGTCACCTGACGAACTGCCCATTGCATTCGCACAAGCTCTCGAGATCACCGATGGCCCTGCAGCAATTCGCTGGCCCCGAGGCAAGGGCCCAGTGGACGCAACGGTCCGCCAACCAGACGTCGTGGCGGGCGCAACGCGCTTACAAGCCCGCCAACACCGTTCGGGCCCCGATGCCTGCATCCTGGCCGCCGGTCAGACGTTCAACGCAGCCGTCGAAGCGGCTGAACTCTTGAGTGCCGAAGGCATAGCGGTCTCACTGTGGGACCCAAGAATCCTGAAACCGCTCGACCGCGCCATGGTCCTCGACGCCGCCGCCCACCCCCTCGTCGTCACGGTCGAGGACGGCGTCCGAGTAGGCGGCTTCGGCAGCCTGGTCAGTGACGCCGTTCACCAGCTCGACGCCCCGACTGTTCCACGCATCGCACAACTGGGGACTCCCGACGCCTACCTCCCCCACGGCACTGCCCCAGAACTGCACGCCGAACTCGGACTCGACGCCAAAGGCATAGCGGCCGCAGTCACCAAGACCCTCGCCCGCATCACGGCCTGAAGGCCGGGAGCGCGAAACGGCCCGGAGCGCGTGCCCCGGGCCGTCAAGCGTTGAGTTGTTCGGCGCCGCAGCGATGCTGCGGGCGTCAGGTACGGCTAGCCCAGCTCGGAACCGACGACCGAGACGAAGCTCACTGCCGCCCCAGGCTGTCCGCCGAGGTTGTGGGTGAGTCCCAGCGTCTTGCCCTGCTCGGTCACCGAGGGGATCTGCCGCTCAGGCGGGGCCTGACCACGCAGCTGCAGCCAGCACTCGAAGAGCATCCGCAGGCCGGATGCACCGATCGGGTGGCCGAAGCTCTTCAGACCGCCGTCTGGGTTGACCGGGAGGTCGCCATCGAGGTCGAACGTGCCGGCCATGGCTTCCTTCCAGCCCAGGCCACGCTCGGCGAAGCCAAGATCCTCCATCAGGACTAGCTCGGTCGGCGTGAAGCAGTCGTGCACCTCAGCCATCGCGATCTGCGAGCGGGGGTCGGTGATGCCGGCCTGCTTGTAGGCCTCGGTTGCCGATGCCTGGACCTCGCGGAAGGTGGTGTAGTCGTAGGTGCTGTCCAGCGCTCCGGTCGCCGGACCGGAAGCGAAGCTGAGCGCCTTGATGTACAGCGGGTTGTCGCAGTACTTGTGGGCGTCTTCGGCCCGTACCAGGACCGCAGCGGCCGAACCGTCGCTCACGCCTGAGCAGTCGAAGATGCCCAGTGGACCAGCGATCAGCGGTGAGCCGGCGATGGTCTCCTTGGCGACCTCCTTGCGGAACTGAGCCCGGGGGTTCAGTGCGCCGTTGCGGTGGTTCTTCCAGGCGATGCGGGTGAGGACTTCCTTCATGGTGTCCTCATCGAGCCCGTACTTGTGGGCGTAGGCCGGTGCCAGCAGGCTGAACGTGGCCGGAGCGGTGATCGACGAGTCGGTGCCGTCGCTCGGCGGGCGAGCGCCCGTCAGACCCGAGTAGCCCGAGTCCTTCAGCTTCTCGACGCCGATGGCCATCACCATGTCGTAGGCGCCCGATGCGACTGCATAGGCAGCGTTGCGGAACGCTTCGGATCCGGTGGCGCACATGTTCTCGAGCCGGGTGACCGGCTTGTAGTCGAGCTGCAGCGGCTTGGACAATGTCAGGCCGGAGACACCCGAACCCATCGTGCCGAGCCAGAAGGCGTCGATGTCGTCTTGTTCGACGCCCGCAGACGCGTACGCCTCGTGCGCAGCGTCGGTGAGCATGTCATCGACGCTGCGGTCCCAGTGCTCGCCGAACTGGGTGCAACCCATTCCGACGATCGCGACCTTGTCGCGAATGCCATGTGAACTCATGTGTGCCTGCCTTGTGGTGGGTTTTGTCTTGGGTGATGGACTGGTGGATGCTCGGCCGGCGCAGCGTTGAGCGCGGAAGCACCTGATCTCCCTGCGACATTATGGCCGCTGGAGACTGGTTCATGCTGCGTCACCCTGCAGCCGGTCGCGCCTTCCAGAAGTAGTTATGGATTCCCTCCGCGCTGTACAGGCGCCGGAACGTCATCTCGACGCGGTCGCCGATCCTCACCTCATCTGGATCGACATCTGTCATCTCGGCCTGGAAGCGACCGCCGCCGTCATAGTCGATGACGACTGCCACCATTGGCGGGGACAGCGAGAAAGCCAGTCGATCGACGGTGAACGTCGCAATCGTGGCGGGAATGTCCGCCATGCGGACGCGCTCCATGTCGTCGACGGCGCCGCCTTCCATTGACACTCGCATCGGCGGCAGGTGGATCGCGCCCGAGCTGCGGTCACGCGAGCCAACAAAGGCGTACTTCCAGTCCTCGGAACGGAACGCCGGCGGCGCACCGGGGCGTTCAGGGTCTGGGCGACGGGGCGGCTCCCGGTCCAAGAAGCCGCGCCAAGTCAGGTACTTGTTGTAATCGAGCGCGTCGTTGCCTCGATCGATCTGGGACCGAACCGACGCAAACGGCGTGTGATCGGCGATGGCGTCGGTCGTGCGCAGCACATCAACCGTGGCACCGTCGGCGAGATGGACCAGCAGGATCGTCTCGCCGGGTGTTGCCTCGTCGAGGATCGCAGCCAACACGACGGCCGGGTGCGCCGAGCCGGTATTGCCAATCTCGCCGGTGAGATCAGCGACGAGCTTGTCGCCGGCAACACGGGACAGTCCGCGCACCGCGCGTGCGTGCATGCCGACGATCGCGATCTTGTCGATCTCGTCGAGCCCGACGCTCGCGTCGGCGAGCGCACGCTCGATGGCGTCGTTGGCAAGCGGCAGGTACACCTGCTCGCCGAACCGTTCCTCCCAGATCCGCGAGAACGCATCGCCCGGCTGCCGGTAGCGATCAGTGAATTCAGCCGTGGCGACCGCGCCGCCGAGCCACTCGCACAGCACCGGCGAGACCGAGTCGTCACCGAAGACGAATGCGGCAGCGCCGTCGCCTCCGCCGGCCTCGTCGCTGCTGGTAGGGCGACCGGTGCGCAGATCAGAAGCGATGGCCAGGTTGGTACCGCGATTCGCAGCGGCAAGCGCCCAGACGGCTTCTGACGAGCGTGGCGCCCCACCTGCGTCGACAGCCCATGAGGACCGGGGCAGATCCAGCGCCGCATGAATCGCAGAGGCGTTCGTCTTGTCCATATAGGCAGGATTGGCGGTCGAGAACAGCACCGAATCGGGAACGATGTCGGTGCTGCGCAGAGCATTGCGCGCTGCCTCGACACCCATCGTCGTGGTGTCCTCGTCGTAGCTGGCCACCGCACGGTGCCCGCGGCCACCGCCGGAGCCCATCACCGCAGTGATCTTGGAGCGGTCCAGTCTCCAGTACGGCACATACGCCCCGTACGCAATGACCCCTCGTCCCATCGTCTCGTCTCCCCTCGTTCGCGTCGCCGTCGCCGTGGTATTCGAATCTCAAGCGATCGAATCGGCCGAGCCCGGCGCGCGCCGGCCAGCGCAGGAGCCTACGGCGTCGAGCGTCCGTGTCGCCTAGCCGGCCGGGACGACTCGATACGCCTCGGCGAGCCGTCCTTCTCTCATGCCACCCAACTCAGCGGTGCTGGTGCACCATTCCCGGACCCGTTCGTCAAGCTCATCGAATTGAGCGACCTGGCTGTGATGCTCCTTGAGCGCAGCCATCTTGCGCTCGAACGTGTCGGTGATGTCGACATAGCGGTTCGGCTCCGTGCCGGTCAGCCAGATCTCGGTGACGCTGTGGGGTTTGTGGCCCTCATCGAGGAGCTCCGGAAACGCTCGCGGGTTGCGAGCGTCGGGATAGACAGCCGCCAATGCGGCCGTAGCCGTCGCCAGGTGATCAGGGTGGGAGATGTAGATGTGGTCCCAGTTGGGGACCGTGGTCTGGCACATCACCACGTCGGGGCGCGAGATCCGGATCGCCCGAGCAATGTCGCGGCGCAAACCCAAATCGGCCACGACCATGCCGTCGGGATGGCCGAGCCAGTGCAGATCGCTCACACCCACCTTCGCCGCTGCTGCCGTCTGTTCGGCCTGCCGCATGGCGGCCAGCTCGTCGGGCGTGTGGGACATGTCATCGTCGCCTGCTTCCCCGCTCGTGGCGAGGCAGTAGGCCACATGGCAGCCGGCTGAGGTCAGCGCGGCAACGGTTCCCGCCATGCCGAAATCGATGTCGTCGGGATGGGCGACGATGACCATCGCGCGCTCCGGCGCTTCGAGCTCGCCCTGATCGGTGAGGATCACGCCCACAGCCGGTGCCTCCGAGGTTCGACGAGCTGCGATGCAGTGCCTAGGTGAAGTAGGGGTTCTCGCCCGAGGCGTGGTCGGTGAGGTCGACGACCCGCTCGACCTCGGGGATCAGCTCACGCAGTGTGCGCTCGATTCCTGCGGTGACCGTGGCATTCGCCATGCCGCAGCCCTGGCAGCCGCCGCCCAGCTTGACGACCACTGTGTCGCCTTCGACGGACACCAACTCGGCGAACCCGCCGTGAGCAGCAATCGAAGGGTTGATGCGCTTGGTCAGCACTTCGCGCACGTTGTCCTCCACCGATCCGTCGAGTTCGAGCTGGGCATTGGGCCCCAGATCGGGCCGGTTCGGGTTGCGCAGCACCAGGCCGGGCTGGTTCGGATTCGACGGCAGATCCAATGAGGCACCGTCGAGCTTCGGCACGTCGCGATCGGGAATCAGCACCGTCAGACCGCCCCCCACACCGAACGGAACGTCGGCTGGGTCGGCCTCGGTCAGCAACTCGAACGCGAGGTCGTAGGTGTAGTCGACGCCCTGAGCGCCGGTTATCTCGATGCGGAGTGCCAGCTGATCGCCGTCGACCTCGCTGTCGCGCAGTTCGATCACCTTGTCGAGAGCGGTCGGCGTGACGTCGAATGTCTCGCGCCGCGCCTCCATCATCGATTCACGCACAGCGTCTGGGGGAGCCATCGGGTCGCTCAAGGCCATGCCCGCAGCCTACTGAGGGCGCCCTTCGGACCCGTAGGCGCCTTCAACGGTGGTGTCGGACACCTGGGCGGTAATGTCCCGCGGGTTCGCTGGGCCTGCAGGGTCAAGGGCAACACGCTACGAGGAGATATCCATGGCATTTCGCGCATTGATGCTGCACGAGCAGGATCGGGCTGTCACGGCCGAGCTGGCCGATATCGATGACGGCCAGCTGCCCGACGGCGACGTGACGGTCGCTGTCGAGTACAGCACCCTGAACTACAAGGACGGGATGATCCTGGGCGGGATCGGACGGCTTGTTCGCACGTACCCGCATGTGGGAGGCATCGACTTCGCTGGCGTCGTGGAGTCCTCCGACGACAGCCGCTTCGCCGCGGGCGATCGCGTGGTGCTCACCGGTTGGCGGGTCGGCGAGGCGCACTGGGGCGGGTACGCAGAGCGGGCACGAGTCAGCGGCGACTGGCTGGTCCGGCTGCCCGATGGACTGACGACCTTCGAAGCGATGACGATTGGAACGGCGGGGTTCACCTCGATGCTGGCCGCCCAAGCGCTGGAGACCCACGGTGTTGGATCGGGTCCGGTACTCGTCACGGGCGCTGCGGGCGGGGTCGGCAGCGTCGCAGTGCACCTGCTTTCGGCGGCCGGCCACGCGGTTGCGGCTTCAACGGGTCGGCCGCAGACCGCGGACTACCTGCGCAACCTCGGCGCCTCCGAGATCATCGACCGGTCGGAGCTGTCTGAACCGCCCCAGCGGCCGCTCGGCAGTGAACGATTCGGCGGATGCGTGGATGCCGTCGGCGGCACCACGCTGGCGAATGCGCTGACCCAGATGTCGTATGGGTCGAGCGTGGCTGCGTGCGGCCTCGCAGGGGGCAACGGGCTGGATACAACGGTCATCCCCTTCCTGTTGCGCGGCGTGAACCTGCTCGGAATCGACTCGGTCATGTGCCCCCATGAGCCGCGCGCCGCGGCATGGCAGCGGCTGGACCAACTCGTGGACCGCGATCTGCTGGCGTCGATGGCGACGACGGTGGGTCTGGGCGAACTCGCCGACCTGGGCCCGAAGATCCTGGCGGGCGAGGTGCAAGGGCGCACCGTGGTTGATGTGCGCGCCTGACGCCGCGTCGGTTGATCTGCGCGCCTACGGCGCACTGGTTAGAGCACTGAGGCAATTGCTGCGAAGCCAGTCAGCAGCATCGCGGCCACGACAAGGACTGCGGTCCACCACAGGCCAGGGCTGCGCTGGCGCAGCGGACGCAAGTTCCCCGCTGCGTCATATCTATGCCGTGTCATATTGATCCTCGCCCACGACTTGGGCCTAGCCCTTCAGCTTCCACTCGATGGCGCCGATCTCGTTCTGGACCTTGACCTCGATGTCTTGGGTGGCCGCCGTATCGGATCGCTCGAGCGTGCACAGGAACGTATGGCCGACGGAGACCACCAGATACTGGTCGTCGCCGCAATCGGCCTGGACATTGAACCCCAGTGCCGTCGCCGCTTCGGCGCCAAGCGCAGTCTCTGTGGCATTGACCTGCATCACCGCTTGACGGGGCCGGATCTCCCGGCGGCCCTGCTCGTCGATGATCGTCACCTGCGCCTCATAGAACGCCCCCTCGACGAGGCCGTCGCACAGGAACGTCGAACCCGGCCGGATGGGGGCGTCCTCGGGACAGTCGATGTCGGCAATCTCGGCGGGCGCCACCACGCCCTGCAGGTAGTCCTGAACTTCGCGCTCAACTTGGGTCTGCTCGGTCCCGCCTCCGCAGGCTGCGAGCACCCCTGCCGCCAGCAACGTCAACGAGACGACCCGTCCGGATCGACCGATACGGCGCAAACCCGCCGACCACGCCCACGCGCGGCTTGACTCCGGCGCGGGCAGTCTGGTCAAGGTGACGGCCTCCGGGTAGGAATGACGGGACACTAGCCCAACCCCACTGGGGAGCCTGCAATTCGCACAAACAGCGAAACCGCAGGTCATTGGTGCCGTCTACGACACGTCGCGTCGCACCCGAGACGGCGTTCCGCTCAGATGAATGGCCGCTCGGTATACCGCCCGAAGACGTCGGCCAAGGCGTTGGTCACCTCTCCCACCGTGGCCCGCGTCCGGACAGAGTCGATCAGGTGCGGCATGAGGTTGGCGTCGGTTTCAGCCGCCCGGCGAAGCGACACCAGTGATTCGGAGACAGCGGCCTGATTCCGGTCGGCTCGAACCTGGGCCAACCGCTTGACCTGACGCTGCTCATCGTCGCTGGTGATCTTCAGGAGGTCGATGTCGTCGTCCTCGCTGCCCTCGGTGAAGGCGCTGGCCCCCACCACGACCCGGCGACCCGCATTCACCTTCTTCTCGAAGTCATAGGCCGCGTCGGCGATCCCGGACTGGTACCAGCCCTCGTCGATCAGGCGGAATGCCCCTTCGAGCATCGAGCCGTCACCGAATTCGTCGATGTGGGAGAACATCTCTTCCGCCTCGGCCTCGAGCTTGTCGGTCAATTCCTCGATGAACCAGCTGCCCCCGAGCGGGTCGATCACGTTCGCGGCCCCGGTCTCGTGGGCGATGATCTGTTGGGTCCGCAGCGCAATCCGGGCCGCCTTGTCGGTCGGCAGCGCCAGCGCCTCGTCCATCGAGTTGGTGTGCAGGCTCTGTGTGCCTCCCAGCACCCCGGCGAGTGCCTCGATCGCCGTGCGGGCGATGTTGATCTCCGGCTGCTGCGCAGTGAGGGACACCCCCGCCGTCTGGGTGTGGAACCGCAGCATCATCGACCGCTCGCTCTGCGCGCCGTAACGGTCGCGCATCCATCGAGCCCAGATGCGGCGTGCCGCTCGGTACTTGGCGATCTCTTCAAAGAAGTCGATGTGAGCATTGAAGAAGAAGCTCAGGCGCGGCGCGAATTCGTCGGTCGACAGCCCCCGCTGGGCGGCGGCCTCGACGTAGGCGAATCCATTGGCCAAGGTGAATGCAAGCTCTTGGGCCGCCGTCGAACCCGCTTCGCGAATGTGGTAGCCGCTGATCGACACCGAGTTCCACCGGGGCATCTCGTTGGTGGCGAACTCGATGGTGTCGGCAACGAGGCGCATCGAGGGCCGCGGCGGGTACACCCATTCCTTTTGGGCCTGGTACTCCTTGAGGATGTCGTTTTGCAGCGTGCCGCCGAGCTTGCTGCGATGCGCGCCATGTTCTTCGGCGTTGGCCACGAACATCGCCCAGATCGTGGCGGCGGGCGCGTTGATCGTCATAGACGTGGTCGTCGCCTCAAGGTCAATGCCGTCGTACAGCGTTGCCATGTCCTCGATGGAGTCGACTGCGACGCCGCAGCGGCCCACCTCGCCCAGCGACATGACATCGTCGGAATCGAGGCCCATGAGGGTTGGCATGTCAAATGCGGTCGACAGGCCGCCACCGCCCGCTTCGAGGATCTCGTGGAAGCGCTCGTTGGTGTCTTCTGGTGTTCCGAAACCGGCGAACATTCGCATTGTCCACAGCCGGCCGCGGTAGCCGCTGGCGTGCACGCCGCGCGTGTAGGGGTATTGGCCGGGCCAGCTGACGTCCGAGTCGGGCTCATCGTCGGCAGGCGCGTACAGCGGTTCCAAGTCGAGGCCGCTCATCGTTTCGAAATCGGCGTCGCGCACCGAGGTGGCCTCGAACTCTGCTTGCCAGCGCTCGCGTGTCACCGGGTGCCTCCTGGGGTGTGCGGCTTCGTCGACCCCGAGACGAACCCGAACTCGACGCCACGTACAGCGTTCGCAGTGTAGGCAGGCAGGTCCGAACGGGACCGGGTTCAGGCGGCGAACGGGTCGACGGGTCCGCGGCCGCTGCCGAGGCGGCGAGTTGCCCCTGCGGAGATCGCGCGTGTTGTCAGATCGTGGGCACGGTCAATCGCAGCATCCAACTCTGCGCCCTTGGCCAGTTCTGCACAGATGGCCGCCGAGAAGATGTCGCCCGACCCACGGACGTTGCGGGTGTCGATGCGCGGAGCCGACAGCAGACGCACCTTGCCGTTGCAGACGACGACGTCAGTGATCGTCTCGCCAGCCCGAATTCGGCCGCCGGTGACGATCACGGCCTCGGGACCCGCGGCCGCGAGCTCATGAGCCGCCTCGATCCAGGCCTCGACCTCGTCACCCAGATCGCTGCCCAGCAGACGCCCCGCTTCGAGATGGTTGGGAGTCACGACCCGGGCGCTCGGCAGCAGGCGAGTTGCGACCGATCGCTCGGCTTCGGGGCTGAGCATGGGTTCGCCGACACCGTCAACCAGCACCGGATCCACGACCAATTGGGGGAGCCGCCGGGCAGCCACCGATGCAACGGCAGCGACGGTCTCAGCAGTGAGCAGCAGGCCCGTCTTGGCAGCCGCAATTGGCATGTCGTCGAGCACCGCGTGAATCTGCGCCGCCACCAACTCGGCATCGACGGGTTGCGCAGCTCGGAACTCGGCGGTGTTCTGTGCCGACACCAGCGTCAGCGCAAAGGCGCCGTGCACGCCGGATGCGGCGAACGCGCGCAGATCCGCCGCGAGCCCGGCCCCACCGGAGGAATCTGCCCCCGCAATGGTCAATGCAGCCGGCGACCAGGTGTGCGCTTCGGGTGGAGTGAGGTCCCCTGTCTCTATTCCACCGGCCATGTCCCCAGTACAACAGTTCGGAACACCGCGCGGCAGTCAGGCGCCGCGGGTGGTTAGCGTCGTCGAGCGATGGCCGGATCTGCGCCGAGGCCGGACGAGCACCGCACCACCCCTGACGCCACTGTCGGGATCATTGCGAACCCCGTCTCGGGCCGCGATGTTCGCCGGGTTGCGGCGCGAGGCGCAGTGTCCACCACCGAGGACAAGCGCAATCGCATCGCCCGAGCAGTCATCGGCGCCGTCACCGCCGGGGCGACGCGAATCGTGGCCATGGCAGAACCGTTCGGCATCGCCACCGGGGCGCTCACCGATCTGCGCATCGATGCGGAGATCGAGATTGTCGACGTCGGTGCGACCGTCTCGCCCACCGACACGGTGCGCGCCGTCGAGGCCATGCGGGCTCGCAATGTCAGCGTGCTGGTCACGCTGGGCGGTGACGGGACCAACCGCACAGTCTGCGGGGTGTGGCCCGAGGCCACCGTGGTGCCGATGTCCACCGGTACGAACAACGTGTTTCCCAGCCTGACCGAGCCCACGGTGGCCGGTGCCGCCGCCGGGCTCCTGGCGAGCGGCGTGGTCGACCCCGCGGCGTGCGCCCCCCGTTCGAAGCTGATCACAGTCGGATTGCACACCGGGGTGCTGCCGGACGGTTGGACCGAGATCGCGCTGGTCGACGCAGTGACGCTGGCCGATGACTTCGTCGGCAATCGGATGCCAGCGGACGGGGCGCTGCTGCGGCAGGTCCTGGTGTCGCGCGCCCATCCTGCAAGCATCGGGCTGAGCTCACTGGCGGGGCTGCTGCGGGCTTGCCCCTTCGACGAGGACTCCGGCGTGCTGGTGGAGTGCGGACCGGGCGGTCGGCCGATGCGCGTCGCGCTGGCACCCGGGCTGTACCGGACGGTGCCCGTGCTCGATCACCGCCGCATCGAGTTGGGTGAAGCCGTGGAGCTTCGAGGCCCGACGGTGCTGTCGCTTGACGGCGACCGGGAGCGTACGATCGGCGCTGACGAAGCGGCGACTGCTGTAGTGCAGCGCTGCGGGCCCCGGGTGGTGAATGTGGAACGGGCCTTGGAGCTCGGAGCCGCAGCCGGGGTGTTCGAGACCTCTCAGGCACGGACGGGCGACCGTGCACTCAACGAAGCGTCGAGGGTCCACTACCACCACGCCGACGGCACGCCGATTCGCGATTGCTGCTGAGCGGCGGCATCCGGTCGAGAGCGCCAGACGGCCGCGTCCAGGCGGCCGGGTAATTCCCGACTAATCCGGTCGGATTTGTCGCAATATGGCGCTACCCTGTCCGACACGTTCCGTGCCGCGGCCGGCACTGCCCACGATGGAGGACCAACATGGCACTGCGCATCAACGACACCGCTCCCGACTTCACTGCCAGCACCACCGAAGGCGAGATCAACTTCCACGACTGGATCGGCGACGGATGGGCACTTCTCTTTTCCCATCCGAAAGACTTCACCCCGGTGTGCACCACCGAGCTCGGAGCAGTCGCCGGTCTGAAGGACGACTTTGCCGCCCGCGATTGCAAGATCATCGGCATCAGCGTCGACGGGGTCAGCGACCACACGAACTGGAAAGCCGACATTGCCTCCGCGACCGGCAACGAAGTCAACTACCCGCTCATCGGCGATCCTGAACTGAACGTCGTCAAGCTCTACGACATGCTTCCCGCAGACTCCGGCGATACCTCCGAAGGCCGCACCGCGGCCGACAATGCCACGGCTCGCACGGTGTTCATCATCGGCCCTGACAAGAAGATCAAGGCGTCGCTCACCTACCCGATGACGACCGGCCGCAACTTCGCGGAGATCTTGCGCCTGCTCGACTCGTGCCAGCTCACCGCTGCCGAGCAGGTCGCCACCCCTGCCAACTGGCAGCAGGGCGAGAACGTCATCATCGTGCCCGCGGTATCCAACGAGGCGGCGGCCGAGAAGTACCCCGACGGCTGGGAATCGCCGCTGCCGTACCTGCGCCTGGTGCCGCAGCCAGGCAGCTAGGACGTGCACCAGTAGGCACAGATGCCCTAGCGGCGCACCCGACTCTCTAGTTCAAGCGGGATTCGGCGGCGATTTCGGCTTCGAACGCCGGAGCGCCGTCGAGTCTGCGCATCGTGGCGGGCATTTCGCTGCGAACTCGCTGATGAAAGACGCGATCCTGCGCGAGGGAGTAGGGGTACGCAGCATGACCAGATCGCAGCAGCGGTACGTGCAGCGGCCGGCTGTTCGTAGGGCCTGGGCGGTCCTGCTCCACCAGCGTCTCGGACACGGCTTCGCCGTTGCGCACCACCCGGTACGGCCGCACCACGCCGCCACGCGTGGCCTTGCCCTCCGATGTCTTCTGCACTGGGATGACGGGCTCGAACGTGCCCGAGTATCGGGCAATGGCCACTGCCTTGTACACCATGCCGGCGGTGGCGTGTCCCGAGCCCACCACGAGCTGGGTGCCCACGCCGTAGCCGTCGACCGGCAGGTCCGCCAGGTCGGCGATGCGGTACTCGTCGAGGTCGCCCGACACCACGATGCGAGTCGACTCGGCGCCGGCATTGTCGAGCCATCCACGCACCCGCGGCACCTCGACGGTCAGATCGCCCGAGTCGATGCGCACAGCGCCGGGAACGCCGCCGAGCCGTTTCGCGGCGGCCAGCCCGCGCTCGAGCCCGGTGCGCAGGTCATAGGTGTCGATGAGCAGCGTGGTCTCGAGGCCGTGCGCGCGCATCTGCGCCTCGAACGCTGCTTCCTCGTCGTGATGCGCCAGCGTGAAGGCGTGTGCCGCGGTACCAGCCGTCGGGATGTCGAACCGCGTGCCGGCAGCCAGATTGGAGGTGGCATCGAAGCCGACCAGCCAGGCCGCTCGCGCTGCGGCCACGGCGGCGAGTTCGTGGGTGCGGCGGCCGCCCATTTCGATGAGATGGCGTCCGACCGCGGCGTCGTGCATCCGTGCCGCGGCTGAGGCGACAGCGCAGTCGTGATTGAGCACCGACAGCACGAGCGTCTCCACCAGCAACGCCGCGCCGAACGAGGCGTCCACCCGCAGCACCGGGCTGCCGGGCACGTAGAAATCGCCCTCTCGGTAGCTCCAGGCATCGCCGTCGAACCGGAACGTGGCGAGGTGCTCCAGCAGCGCGTCGCTGAAGCGGCCCAGGCCGGCGAGATACTCGAGATCGTCGTCCTCGAATCGGTAATCGGCCAGCAGCTTGGCCAGGCGCCCCGGGCCAGCCACCACGCCGCAGCCACGGCCGGGCGGCAGCCGCCGGGCGAACACCTCAAAGCACGAGCGCCGGGACGCGACCCCCGACTGCAGGGCCGCATCGAGCATGGTCAGCTCATACAGATCGGTCATCATCGCCGTGCCCATACCGAAAGTCTGCCCGCTCCGGCGCTGGACGCTGACGATCAAGGGGATCCCGAGTTCGGAATGCGACCCCGACTCAAGCCTCGGCCCAATCGGCAGAGAGGGCTTCGGCTTGTTCGAGGACGGTTTGGGTTGCTTGTTCCTGCTTGTCGGGTGGATAGCCGTGACGCTTCAGGATTCGCTTGACCTTGACGCGGATGCCGGCTCGGACGTTCTCTCGCAGGGTCCAGTCGATGGTCACGCTGTTGCGGACTGACTCGACGAGTTCGCGGGCGATGGTTTGAAGCGTCTCGTCACCGAGAACGGCGACAGCGCTGTCGTTCGTTTCCAAGGCGTCGTAGAACGCCACCTCGTCATCGGTGAGCCCGAGCTGCTCGCCTCGCTCGTCGGCCTCTCGGAGTTCGCGGGCCAGCTCGATCAACTCTTCGATGATCTGGGCGGCTTCGATACCTCGGTTCTGGTAGCGGCGGATGGTCTCCGCGAGCATGGCCGCGAACGACCGGCCTTGCGTCACGTTGCGACGCTGACGCTGGCGTACTTCCCCGTTCAGGAGCTTCTGCAGCAGTTCGACGGCCAGATTTCGATGCGGCATGTTGCGGATTTCAGCCAGAAACTCCTCGGACAGGATCGAGATGTCGGGCTTGTCGAGACCGGCGGCCTCAAAGATGTCGGTCACCTCACCGGACGACACGGCACGAGAGATAATCTGGCGGACGGCGTGGTCGAGGTCGTCTTGGGTTCGTTCCTCCTCGGGCGAGCGCTGCACCAACCGGTTGCGCACGGCTTGGCAAAAGCCCACATCGTCCCGGATGGCGATCGCTGCTTCATCGGGCACGGCGAGTGCGAAGGCCTGGGACAGTTCCCGGACGACCTGAACGAAGCGGTCCTTGCCGTTCTCCTGCGCGAGGACGTGTTCTTGAGCAGCGGGCAAGAGCGCGAGCCGTTCAGCCGGAGCCCCGTCAACCCATTTCGACCAGTTGAACCCGTGCATAAGTCCCGAGCACACGTCGTGCTTTTCAAGCATCACCGCAACTGCGTCGGCCCGATCGAATACCGCATCTCCCCTGCCGCCGCTCTGCGTGTAGGTGCGCAGCGCTTGCCGCAACTCGTGCGCGAGCCCGAGGTAGTCGACGACGAGGCCGCCTGGTTTGTCCCTGAAGACCCTGTTGACACGCGCGATTGCCTGCATCAGCCCGTGGCCTCTCATCGGCTTGTCGACGTACATCGTGTGCAGGCTGGGTGCATCGAAGCCTGTGAGCCACATGTCACGCACGAGAACGACACGCAGTGGATCGTCGGGATCACGAAAGCGGTTGGCGAGCATCTCGCGGCCCGACTTGCTGCGAATGTGCTGCTGCCAAGCAGGCGGGTCCTCGGCTGAGCCGGTCATCACGACCTTGATTGCGCCACCGGAGTCGTCATCGCTATGCCATGACGGCCGCAGCCGCACCAACTCTTCGTAGAGATCAACGCAGATGCGCCTGCTCATGCACACGACCATGGCTTTGCCGTCCATTACATCGAGACGATTCTCGAAGTGCTCGACGATGTCGGCAGCAACGAGCGCGACCCGGTTGGGCGTGCCGACTACAGCTTCAAGCGCGGCCCACTTGGTCTTCAGCTTCTCGGTCTGCGCCAGCTCTTCACCCTCGGTTGCTTCTTCGAAGTCAGCGTCGACAACCCGTTCTGCTTCTGGATCGAGGCGGAGTTCTGCCAAGCGGCTCTCGTAGTAGATGGGAACCGTGGCCTGGTCTTCGACGGCGCGCTGGATGTCGTAGACGCTGATGTAGTCGCCGAAGACGGCCCGGGTGTTGGCGTCGACCTGCTCGATCGGGGTGCCCGTGAAACCGATGAATGATGCGTTCGGCAACGCATCACGCATATGCCTCGCAAAACCGTCGATGAAGTCGTACTGGCTTCGATGCGCCTCATCGGCGATCACGACGATGTTGGAGCGTTCAGAAAGCACCCGATGCCGGTCGCCCTGCTCCTCAGGGAAGAACTTCTGAATCGTCGTGAACACCACGCCGCCGGACGCGACCGCCAGCTTGCCCCGCAAGTCTGCTCGGCTCACGGCCTGAACCGGCGGCTGACGGAGAAGGTCTGAGCTTCGCGAGAACGTTGAAAACAGCTGATCGTCGAGGTCATTACGGTCAGTCAGCACGACGAGCGTGGGATTCGCCATAGCGGGCTCGCGGATGATTCGGCCGGCATAGAACGCCATCGTGAGCGACTTGCCCGAACCTTGGGTGTGCCACACCACGCCGATGCGGTGATCGTCGACGTTCGACTGTTCGCTGCGGAGTGCCGCGGCAAGTTCGGGCCGGCTACGGCCGGGTCCCAACCCGGCGGCGCGCAGCGTCTCGCCGACAGCGACATCGACAGCGTGGAACTGGTGGTATCCCGCCATCTTCTTGTCGAGCCGGCCACTGCCGTCGTCATCAAACACGATGAAGTCGCGAATCAGCGGGAGAAAGCGGGACGGTGCACAGGCACCGCGCAGAAGCACCTCAAGTTGCGGCGCGGTGGCTTCGGCGACGTCGTCGCAGTCGATCGTGCGCCAAGACTTGAACCATTCCCGGCCAGCGGTGAGCGTGCCGAGACGCGCCTCGATGCCGTCGGAGACGATGAGCGCCTCATTCATCGCGAAGAGGGTCGGAAGCTCAGTCTTGTACGTCCGGAGTTGCTGCCACGCAGACCACACGGTCGCATCAGGATTCGTCGGGCTCTTGAGCTCGATGATGCCGAGCGGCAGACCATTGACATACAGCGCTATGTCGATACGCCGGCGGTGCTCGCCATCGGTCACGGTCAACTGCCTGACTGCCAGCCAGTCGTTTACCTCTGGGCGGTCGAAATCGACGGCACGTGCTCGAGCGCCACGGGTATCGCCGCCGTTGACCTTGAACTCGACAGCGACTCCATCAACAAGCATCCGATGAAACGAGCGGTTGCGTGCCTCCAGCGTCGAGCCCTGCGGATTCAGCAAACGTCTCAAAGCGTCGTTGCGGGCAGGCGCGGGAATCCCAGGATTGAGCCGATCCAACACTGTCCGCAGCCGCTGCTCCAGCACAACGGCGCCATGATCGGTGCGCTCTCCGCTGCCGCCGTCAGCAAGCAGGTCCGGTCCCCTCGCTACCGACCAGCCGAGGTCGGCCAGCCAAGCGAGTGCCGCGTCCTCGACGCCAGCCTCGTCTACCCCGCTCACACCCACTGCCTCATCCCTGCCTGTCGGCGTCGGGTGCAGTCAGCGCGACTCGGGCGACGACGTCGAGCTTCTCGGTGACTTCGGGGTCGATGTCTTCGGGCGGGACGTAGCGGGCCAGTTCGTAGAAACTGCGCTTGAGCATGAGGTTGGGCAAGTTGAGCTTCTCGAAGTAGGCGGCGAACAACGGGGTCAGGAAATCGTCACTCACCTTGGTGTCTGGATCCCACGGAGAGACCTGACGCAAGGCTCGCAAGGCTGACTCGATTTCCGCGATGGCCTCCGCCATCGCCTTCTGGCGCTTCTCGACCTCGCGGGCTTCCCACAGCCGACCGGCGACGCCACTACGCGCCGTCGCATCCGCGAACGCTGCAAGGGTCGCGGGAGTACACAGATAGTTCTCGATCTCGCGCCGCCGCCAAGCAAGGCACTCGAGACCGTCCCCGCCGACCTCACCCGGTGATTCATCCAGCAGGACGACGCCGCGCAACTGCGGCAAGGCTTCGCGCAGGCCAAAGAAATGGCGCTGGGCATTGGCCAACTGGTTGCCGATGTAGTGAACAAAGGGTCGCTGGAGTGCATCTGCGGCGTCATCGTGACCGAGGCGGTCGGCGAAGGCTTGCAGGATCGCCAGATCGGTCGAGCCTTCGAGGTAGAGCACCCAGCCAGCCTGCTCGGCTTGTGCGTAGTGCTCGAAGCCGATCTCACGCAGCGATTTCAGCAGTTGGCTCCCGCGGTCGTCAATGCGGTGCGGCGATCCGACGAAGGCGACCACGGTATGGCTGCCAGCGGCCTCATTGAGCAGCACCTCGGAATGGCTCGCAGCGACGATCTGACTGCCCGTCTCGGCCGCTGCCTCGTTGATGACTTGGTAGATCTGGCGTTGCCGCAAGATTTCGAGATGGGCGTCGGGTTCGTCGAGCAGCATCACGGCGCCTTCGTTGGCGTACATGTACGCCAGAATCAGCAGGGTCTGCTGCAGCCCCCTGCCGCTTGACGACAGATCCAGCCAGATGCCTCGCTCGCGATAGCGCATGGTGATCTCGCCGCGAGTATCGACATAGCGCGGTGCTTCGATCTCCAATCCGAAGAGACGGCCGATGCGCTCAGCGAGAGCGTTCCAGCGGTCACCCTGCTCCTCATGCACCCTGTAGCACAAGTTCCGCAGGACTTCGGCGGTGCGGCCTTCGCCGATCCGCACGTCCACGGCGCCGCGGTCCAGCCGCACTTCGGCTGCCGCGAGCCCAGACATAGGCGGGAGGAACGCGATGTCTACGTCTGCGGCATCGTCGGGCACCGGCATCCGCTCGGTGCCATCGCTGCCTTCGGTACGGAGCGGGCGGCAGTACAGCGATTCTTCGTTGGCGTAGTCGTACTCCAGCCCGCAACGCCATGCTCCGCGGTGACCGACTCCGTCGACGATTATCTCGACCCTGATGTTCTCCGTGCGCTGCTTTCCCTCAATCCGCAGCGCATTCCGTGTGCGGAGTTCGTGCCACAGCAGGTTCGCCGTCGGTACGGGCATCGACACGAGATCGCGTCGGTTCACCGCCACACCCGGTCGCTTCTCCGGCGCCGACGACCCTGCGCGCTTCTCGTTCCACCGGCGAAGCCCCGCATGCCACAGCGCAAGGGCCTGCAATGCCGATGTCTTGCCCGAGTTGTTCGGACCGATCAACACGACAGGGTTCGCCAGCTCAATCTCAGCCTGCCCGAACCGCTTGAAGTTCCGCACTGTCAATCGAGTCAGCACGCCACAGTCGCCTCGTTGAACGGCACGCTGACCTCAGCGGCTGCGACATCGGGCACAACTTCAGTGTGTCACGGCGAGGAGTTCCTGCACGCAGGTCCTCGGGGCTCAGGCGGAGATTCGCAGCACGCCAGCGAGGCTGGCCGCGCAGCGGCCGAGCCGCAGATCGAACCGGCGCAGCAGGTCCGCGTCGAGACCCCGATCGCGGCACTGGTCGCCCACGAATTCGGCGACTCGGATGGCTGCTGCCGCGTGGCGGCGCAGATAGGCCTCGTCGAAACGCTCGACAGGCCGAGCATCGGCATAGTTTGCGCCTTGGTGCCATTCGTGGAGCCGGTAGAGACTGATGCCGACCGCCGCACTCCGGAACGCCTCTGCGACCCAGTCAGGCTGATCGGCGAGCAGCGCCGGGATGCGATGCTCGCGTTCGGGGGCAGTGCCGGTGGTGACGATCTGGGCGATCTTCGCGGCAGCCTCGAAGATCATGTGCGCCGCAGCGCATCCCTGAGCGAAGCGCAGGTCTTCCTGGTCGGCGAGTTCGCTGGTGTCGCCTGCGTCGGCTGCCTCGATCTCCTCCTGGGAGGGCCGCAGCCGTTGGGTCAAGGTCGATACCGCCGCTGAGAAGTTCCCGAAGCGCTGTTCGAGTTCCGCAGTCGGAGTGGCAGGCAAACCGATCTCCTTGCCCCAGTCGATGGGTCCATGCTCGCCGCTGTCGGCCAGACAAACAGCGTCACGGGCGATGCGCGCTTCCAGCGAGCACGGTACCCGAGTGGTGCGCACTGCCCATTCGGGCGCGTCGGTGACCAACACGTCGACGCTGCAGCCCGCTGCCGACCGCGCGCGTGCCTCAAGGTCGCTACGCCGCTCGCTGCGATCGCCGTAATCGGCCAAATCGTCAAAGATCGCCACCAAGTCGATGTCGCTGACGGCGCTTGCTTCGCCGCGCGCCAACGAGCCGAACATCAGCACCGTGCCCGCACCGGCATCGACAATCTCCTGAGCAGCTCGGTGCGCCGCCGTCACAGTGGGAGCGGCCATGAACCGAGACTACTGCGAAGCACTCGAAACTGAAGCATCCACCCGGGGCTACGGCTGTCAGTATCTCAGGGATGGACGCAAACGCTCGGGGGGCGGCCACCCGCCGCGGACCCGTGCCCATCTGACCTGCCTTTCGATAGCTGGATGGTATATTTTCTGGTAGGAATTCGCCGAAGATAACTGCGATGGGCGAGCTTGCCGAGAGCGGCACCGCAGGCGCCCCTGCTTCGGTCACGACGCTGCTGCCCCTCGACCAGCCGGAAGAATCTGCCGTGCGTTCCCGCCTCGAGCGACTCGGCAGCGAAAGAAACGTTGCATTATCGAGAGCAATGAGCTTGGGAGAGGCCATCGTCACGCTCAGGCGAGCGAACGGCCTGACACAGCACGAGTTGGCAGAAAGAGCGGAGATCACACAAGCGGCGCTCTCGCGCTACGAGAACGAACTGCGGAGCCCCGACGCAGCCGCTGTCTCGACGCTTGCAGAAGCCCTCGGCGTAACCGCCGAGTTTCTGCAACGAGCCGATCGTGCGGGCGGAGCGTTCATGATCGATGCCCACATGCGTCGCCGAGCCACAGCAAAGCCAACCGTGTGGCGACAGCTTGAAGCAAAGCTCAACGTGTACCGGCAGCACCTGGAGGCGGCCGCAGAGACCGTCGACCTGGTGCCCCGATTGAGCCTTCCGACATTCGATCCGATGGAGTACGCCCCTGACGAGGCTGCGCGCATGGTCCGGATGCAATGGCGAATGCCCGCCGGTCCGGTACGGGGACTGACTCGGTGGCTCGAATCGGCGGGTTGCCTGATTGTCATTGAGGATATTGGATCGGCGGGTGGCGGCAGCCGAGTCGACGGCCTCTCGCAGTGGTCGAGCGGTGCGCCGGTCGTGCTGGTAAACGAGCGGGCTCCCACCGACCGGCTGCGCCTGACTCTTGCGCACGAACTCGGCCACATCTGCCTGCACAGCGGCAATCTCGGAGGGGATCCCGAAGACGAAGCAAACAGTTTCGCCGCCGAGTTCCTCATGCCTGCCGCAGCCATCCGGGCGGACCTACGCAACCTTGACCTGGGACGTCTGCACCTGTTGAAGCGCCAATGGGGGGTCTCGATGCAGGCGCTCATTGAACGGGCGCACCACTTGGGCACCCTCGCACCTGCAAAGCGGACATCGCTGTACAAGGCCCTCAGCAAGCGTGGCTGGCGCACCAAGGAACCGCTCAGTGACGAACTGCCGCCGGAGCAGCCGACGCTCGCCCACCGCTTCGTCGATGCCCTTTCCGATGCAGGACTCACGCAGTGCGAGACGCGCCACGTGATCGGCATCGCCGAGTCTGCCGACCACCCGCCGCCATTCGTAGAACGAGCGTTGGCCCCAGCAACGCGCCACCTCACAGCCGTGGATACGAGCCCTCGATGAACGGCAGGGGTCGGGTCCTTCATATCACGTTCGGACGACAGCGACCAATCTGAGACTCTCTGAATCACATGCAGTACCGAATCGCCGATCGAGTCAGCAGTCAGTCACCCCGGCTGCGTCTGGTAGCCGCACTTCCCCTGAAATCAATTTCGGCAGCAGCACATCTCGCAAAGCCGTCAATGACTGGGACGTCGAGCGCAGCACCAACACTTGGCCAAGCCACACTGAGGCAATACTGGAGAATGCGGCCAGTGTTTTCTCATTTGGCATCAGCAGTGTGGTTGCTGCGAGCGCCTGAGGCCGTACGCGCTGATGACTCTTTGAAGTTCCAGTCACAAGCCCAACAAGCGCGTTGCGATATTGGTCCGAGCGCAGATAGCAGTACAGAAACGAGGGATGTACCGGCGGCTTAGGGCGCAACACAGCGAACTCTGTTGACGCTATCGCGGGTTCGCCAATCTCCGCGCCAATGAGCCACACTCTGTCTATATCTGGATTCAGGCGCGACAGCAGGACCGTACCCGGATGCACGACGCACTTGTTGCTCAATATGGCATGACCCTGTGCTAGCTCGGGGCTTTTTCCTGAATCAAGAGCCGGAATGCTATAGAGGGCGTATTCCTGATCAGGTGATCGACGCGGGTCGATAGTCTCACGTAGATGATCAGCGACATCATCGAGACGGCAAGCTCGCCAACCGATAGGGATTGGGCCGAGTTCGGAGTCAACGAGACTGTCGGGGAAGAGATCATAAAGATGAGCAGGGAGGCCTAGCAATGATTCCCCTTCGCGCCAGCGGCCCTCCATCTTGGCTCGCATAGGTTCAAAATCAACAAACCAAGACTTGAACAGCGCCGACGCCATCTCCTCCAACGTCGCGCACATCCGCCGATTCAACTCAATCCTGTCGTCCAACGCCCCCAGGACATCGGCTATTCGCCGTTGTTCGTCCTTGGACGGCACTCTCATTCTGATGAGCTTTAGCACCGATCCGGATAGCTCACGGAATGTAGATCCCGAAGCATGTCGCTCGAGTTCAGCTGTATTGGCAAGAAGCCAGTAGTAGACAAATTCCGGCCAATGCCCGTCTCGGACCACTAGGTTTCGGAAGCCTTGGTTGGTTGAGATGGGCTGCGCCGCGAGTGCAACGTAGCCGACAGGGGCCCGTGTGGTGAGAAGTACTGTTCTTTCCGGTACCAGCGTCGCCGAAGATTGGTGCAATCCCTGTTCGGTGAGGCTGCGATTTCCTCTTGTCACATAGCGACCGTGAGGCACGGAAAGATCCTTGGGCGTCAACCACGGCACATGGCCACCAAAGAACTCCGGACGCTTCGTTGAGGGGGTGCCACCTCCCACTATGTGGGCGATATCTCCGACTGCGACATCGCGCCAACCGTCGACTACTCGCGCTTCTTGGAGGACTGCATACTTTCTTTCAATCTCTCGGCAGAAACTGTCAGGGAGAGCCTCCCACTCCAAGACATCGACGAAGAAAGGAAGCCGTGCATTCGTCAAAGCTTCGCGAAGTTCCATAAGAGCTAGCGGGCCGAGTGCATCGCTGCCGACAACCGCCAGATCGAGGTCCGAGTATGGTCGCGCTCTCCACGTAACACGAGATCCGTAGGCGCGCACCTCACAATCCGGGACATGACGGTGCAGCAGTTCCAGAACTGTTGCACGATCAGCAGGGTCGAGGTCGATGGCGTCGTCTATCACGTCATGCTCCGCCACGGTGTATCGATCAGTCTCTCGAGCAGTGCGACGGCGTCTCGGATATATGGACCGACGATGGCGAGGCAGGCATCGGCCTTTCTCTCGCTGTAATCGTGTGATGTGTCATTTCTGGTACTCCAATATTCCAACCAGTCGGGAAGCTCTTCGCCCAGAAGCGAATTGATTGCGCCGAGCTTGAGGACTTCGACCGGGTTGGCCGGTACGTCGTTGAGCTCAAGTACTTCGCCGAGATGGCGCCTCAGTGTCTTCCAGCAGGTGTCTATGCACACTTCAAATCGCTGGATGACGGACTCTCGTATTCCCTCAAGTATCCAGTCTGGCTGGCCGTCCATGTCGTGCACGAGATGATGGTGCTGTTCCTCTAGGCGTTGGAGGGACAGAGTAAACTTGCTGTAGTCCATCCGGGCCTCACCGTCAGCCATTTCAGAATCCATGTCTGCGCGCAATGCGGACTGCGGTGATGTCGTTGGCGCCGGGATCCCATCTGGCATCTTCGTTCTCGCCCTCCCAGTCCGCGTGATTGGGCCTGTGTCTGATGCTGATGGCACTGAGGCTGTCTGACGAGACGTTGTCATAGCCGTCTTCGTAGCCGTCGACCACGACTCGTGCATCAGCGGGGAACGTAGCCAGTAGATCGATGAACCCCTTGACGGTCAGCGCGCTGCCAGTCTCCGCACTGGAATCCGCTGTGCTGTCCTCCATTGCGCCGCGCTCCTTCCTGTCAACTGACTGCCGGGGCCGACGGCACCGAACTGGCCTCAGAAGCCCAAGGTTTGCAGGTTCGCCTCGATCTGGGAATCTAGTTTCGCGGCTTCGGCTTGCTGAGCGCGCCATTGGGCGGCCAGGCGGGTCATCTTGTCGGCGAATGGCTCGCCGTCGTCAGGCTGGGGTGCCACGCCCACGTAGCGGCCCGGTGTGAGCACGCAATCGTGAGCGAGCACATCGTCGAGCGAGACGGACTTGCAGTACCCGAGCTCATCGGCGTACGGCTCCTCGCTGTCTGCCGACCGCCACGCGTGGTAGGTGCTGGCAACTTGGGCGATGTCGTCGTCGGTGAACTCGCGGTGGGTGCGGTCGACCATGCGTCCGAGCGTTCGAGCGTCGATGAACAGGATCTCGCCACGCCGGTCGCGCAGAGCACCGTCGCCGGAGCGGTCCTTGGCGAGAAACCACAAGCACGCCGGAATCGCCGTCGAGAAGAACAGCTGGCCCGGCAGGGCGACCATGCAGTCCACAAGGTCGGCTTCAATCAAGTTCTTGCGGATCTCGCCCTCCCCTGACTGCTGAGACGACATCGAGCCGTTCGCCAGCACGATGCCCGCGACACCCCGCGGGTCGAGATGGTGCACCATGTGCTGCACCCAGGCGTAGTTGGCGTTGCCCTTGGGCGGCACGCCGTAACGCCAGCGCTGATCGTCGCTGAGGCGCTCTCCGCCCCAGTCGGACACGTTGAACGGCGGGTTCGCCAAGATGAAATCGGCCCGCAGATCGGCATGGCGGTCGTCGTGGAACGAATCGCCGTGGGTGATCTGGCCCCCGATGCCGCGGATCGCCAGATTCATGCGGGCCAGGCGCCACGTCGTGTAGTTGGACTCCTGGCCGTAGACGGAGATGTCGGTACGTGCCCCGCGAGGTGGCATTCCGCCATTCCCGTTCCCGTCGGCGTGAGCCTCGATGAATTCCACCGACTGCACGAACATGCCCGCGGAACCACAGCACGGGTCGTACACACGGCCTTGGTACGGCTCGATCATCTCGACGAGCAGCCTCACCACGCAGCGGGGTGTGTAGAACTCGCCTCCGCGTTTGCCCTCGGCGTCGGCGAACATCGACAAGAAGTACTCGTACACCCGCCCGAGCACGTCACGGGAACGGGCTGCCGCATCGCCCACCGTGACATTGCCCAGCATGTCGATGAGCTGCCCTAGCCGCTCCTGGTCAAGCGCGGGACGTGCGTAGTCCTTGGGCAGCACCCCGCGCAGCGCCGGGTTCAGCGCCTCCAGCTCGTCCATGGCCTTGTCCACAATCGAGCCGATCGTCGGCTGCCGGGCTTGAGCGACAAGCGTGTCCCACTGAGCGGGCGGCGGCACCCAGGCGACGTTGCGCCAGCGGTACTCATCGACGTCGTCGGGATCGGCGCCCTCGTCGATCTCGTCTTCCAACTGTGCCCGCACCTCGCTGAACGCATCCGAGACGTACTTGAGAAAGATCAGCCCGAGCACCACATGCTTGTATTCGGCAGCGTCCATGCTCCCGCGCATCTTGTCGGCAGCCGCCCACAACGTCCGCTCGATATCAGCCAGATCACCACCGGTCTCATCGCGCTCACGGGATGTCTTCGTGGGCATTCCTCGGCTCCGCTGTGAACTCGACCGGCGCAGTGGACATTCGCACCTGCATTCGTTTCTACTCCAATCGGACTCGCATCGACGCAATCTGATGAGCCACGGCCGCCGCGACGACCGTCACGGCGGCGCAGTTCGCAGCGCACTCGCTCGATAGCGTCGCAGCGGCGGCTTGACGTGGGAGAGAAGCGATGGTTGCTGTCGGGCTGGCGCGCCTCGTGGCCGCGTCGCACCTGAGCTACATCATGTTCCTGCTGGTGGGCGGATTCATGGCGAGGCGCTGGCCGAAGCTCATGAAGTGGCACCTCGGGGCCATCGGCGCCGCCGGTGTAGTGAACCTCACCGGCTCAGACTGCCCGCTCACCGTGTGGGAGACCTGGCTCCTGCGCAAGGGCGGGCGAGAGCCCTATGAGACCGGATTCGTCTCGCACTACTTGGTGGAACCGATCTACCCGCCAGGCATCACCGGCAGAGTCAACTTCGTGATCTTGGTCACCTTGACCGTCCCCATCACGGTGAGCTATTGGCGCATGCGCAAGGCCCGCTCGACCGCCGCAGCGCGCTAGTTCTTCCGGCCCGGGACCTGGGCAGCGTGTCCCGCCCCGGCTCAACTCCCCGGGTCGAACCACTCCAGCCCGTCGAATCGGGAGAAACCGGCATCAGCGGTCGCAATCCGTGCCCCGGAGGTCACCGCAATGGCCGCGAGCCATGCATCTGGCACCAGGTTGCCTCGCAGCAGCCGATCGGTCTCGGCGAAGACTGCGAACTGCTTCCATGCGGCTGCGCCGGCATGAACAGCCCGTGCCGGGTTGGCAGATCGCAACGCAGTAACGAACAACAGCGCCTCGCTCAGCGGAGCGGGTTCGGCGTAGACCCGCGGGTTGGTGACGATGCGAAGAAAGCCGGTCAGCACGACGTCGGCGAGGGCGATGGCCTCGTCGCCCGCCGCTGCCCCGTTGAGCCAATCGGCGTAGCGGGCATGAAGGTCTTCCTCGCGTTTGTAGGCATAGACAATGACGTTGACGTCCGGAAGGATCATCGCCGGACGTCTGCATCGAGCACTGCCGCGAGCGCCTCACGATCAGAGACATCGACGAGCGCCCGATCGGAGGGGCTGCCGTGAACCGGCAGTCGCTCGAAGCTGCCCGACCTGTCCGATTCGCTCAGCACTCGGCGCAAGCCCTCGACCACCAAACTGGTGAACGTTCGGCCCGACTCGTGGGCCTTCAGCTTCGCTTCTTCTGCAAGGCCATCAGGCAGATTGATGGTCGTCTTCATACAGATTACCATACCATCTGATATGTTGATATGTCTGCTACGCAGGACTCGGCGCCACGAGCCATGCCGTAGACTGGTGTCCGGTTGTCGTGAGCGAAGCCGGTGAGATCCCGGCACTGTCCCGCAACGGTGATGCCCCTTCGGGGGACGAGTCCGGTCGCCTCCCGGCCGCCATCTCGCGAACCGATTCCTCGAGGTAAGGAGCGGCTCGTGCGGTGGGTGCTCCCGCTGCTCGGCCCTGAACTCGAGCAGAAGGGAGAACACCATGAACCGTCCTGCGACCAAGCGGGCAATGCCGCTGACGCGGCTGCTGTTGGCACTGGCAGCCGTGCTCTTGGGGGCGTCAGCCTGCACCGGGGACAACACCGACAGCGCTCCGACGCCCGCGCCGGCCACCGAAGCTGATTCTGGCACCGTGGCACCGGCGGCAACACAGGCGCCCACGACCACGACCGAAGCCGCTGCCGAGACGACCGAGGAGACCGGCGAAACGGCAGAGTCCGCCCAAGAAACTGAAGACACCGAACCGGTGCCCGACGAGCCGGAGCACCGCTACCAGCGAATCGTCTCCATCTCCCCCACCGGCACCGAGATCTTGTTCGCAATCGGTGCCGGGGACCGGGTGGTCGCCGTCGATGACTACTCCTACTACCCGCCCGAGGCACCTGTCACCGACTTGAGCGGCTGGCAGCCGAACGTCGAGGCCATCGCGTCATACGACCCCGATCTCGTCGTCATGGGCAGCGACGGCGACATCGAGGCCAACCTCGAGTCGCTGGGGATTGCGGTGCTCGGCATCGACGCCCCTGCCACCTTCGACGAGGTGTATGTGCAGATCGCACAATTCGGCGAGACCACCGGGCAGATCGACGAAGCGGCCGCGTTGATCTCGGAGATGCGCAGCGAGATTGACGCCCTCATCGACGCTGCACCCGACGCTTCGGGGCTCAGCTACTACCACGAACTCACCGACGGCCTGTACTCGGTGACAAGCAGCACCTTCATCGGACAGGTGTATTCGCTCTTCGGGCTTGACAACATTGCCGATCCCGCCGATTCCGACGGAAGCTCATACGGCTACCCGCAGCTCAGCAACGAGTACATCGTCGACGCCGATCCCGACTTGATCTTCCTGGCGGACACGCTGTGCTGCGGCCAGAGTGCCGAGACGGTTGCTGCCCGCACAGGCTGGGATCTGATGAGCGCCGTCGGACACGGCCGGGTCATCGAACTCAATGACGACGTCGTCTCGCGCTGGGGGCCCCGCCTCGTGGAATTCATCGCGGCAATCTCCGATGCCGTCGTTTCGATCGGCGCAGCGAGCTGACCCGCACCCGCAGCTCTGCGTCGCGGCGTTGCGTACGCCTCCGGTGACTGAGGGCTGAGGTCGTGATGCGCACCATCGGCGCATCTGGCGTCACCAGCGCCGACGGTGTCCAACTTCAGCCATCGAGACTGCAAGCCCGAGCGCTTGTTGCCGGCATCGTTGCCGTCGTCATCGCTGTCGGCGCCGGGCTGACTATCGGCCCGGTCGGCATCTCAACGCACCGGGTGCTGATGGAGCTGGCCGATCTGCTGCCCGGCATTGCGGTCGAGTCGGGCCTCAACGACGCGCACAAGGCAATCGTCACCGACATCCGGCTGCCCCGCGTCGTGCTCGGCCTGCTGGTGGGCGCAACGCTCGCTACGAGCGGGGCCACCTATCAGGCGGCCTTTCGCAACCCCCTCGCCGACCCCTATCTGCTCGGCATTGCCGCCGGCGCCGGGCTGGGCGCGACCATCGCCATCGTCAACGACCTCGGTGACGGCGCCGGCGTGTTCGACCTCGTTCCGATCGCGGCATTCGGCGGGGCGCTCGGCGCGGTGACCGTGGCATACCTCGCCGGGCACATCGGCGGCCGTTCGACTGCGTCGTTGATTCTCGCCGGGATCGCAGTAGCGAGCTTTCTCGCTGCCTGCCAGACGTATCTGCTGCAAGCCAACGCCGATGCATTCCGCAGGATCCTCGCCTGGCTCCTCGGCCGGATCGCCACATCAGGCTGGGCCGAGCCGGCACTGCTGCTGCCGTATTTCTTGGTGACGACGGCCATCGTGCTGCGCTACCGACGGGCGCTGGACGTGCTTGCGGTCGGGGACGAGGAAGCTGCAGCGCTCGGCCTCGAACCCCGCCGGATCCGCCTGATCGTCCTGCTTGCGGCGTCGCTCGGCGCAGCCGCCGCAGTGTCGGTGAGCGGGCTGATCAGCTTCGTCGGCATCATCGTGCCGCACGCAATCCGGCTGATCTTCGGCACCAGCAACCGCGTCCTGCTGCCGCTCTCGGTGCTGTTCGGCGCGGCGTTCCTGGTGCTTGCCGATCTGACCGCACGCACAGTGCTCTCCCCGGCTGAGCTGCCGATCGGTGTGGTCACGGCGTTCTTGGGAGCGCCCTTCTTTGTGTTCGTGCTGCGGACGAGCCGGCGGGAGATCTGGTGAGCGCCACCGTCGAAGTGGAGGCGCTTGAGGTCAGCCTCGATCGAACGCCGATCCTGCAGGGGGTCGACCTCACCGTCTCGGCGGGCGAATGGGTGAACGTTGTGGGGCCCAACGGTGCCGGCAAGACGACCCTGTTGCGGGCCCTTCTCGGGCTCGTCGCCTACGACGGCAAGGTTCACATTGAGGGCCTGACGAGCCAACGGCGCTCCGTGCGAGCCCAGCACCTCGCCTACGTACCCCAGTCGCCCGTCATTCCTCAGGGAATGCTCGTGGGCGACTACGTGCTGCTGGGCCGGACCCCGCACCGGGGCATCTTCGCCGCCGAGACCGCCACAGACTGTCGAATCGCCACCGAAGTGCTCGAACGGCTCGATCTCGGCGGCTTCGAGGACCGGGCTGTCCAATCACTTTCCGGTGGCGAGCGTCAGCGAGCCGTGCTGGCTCGGGCGCTCGCGCAGCAATCACCGATCTTGTTGCTCGACGAGCCGACGACCGCACTCGATCTGGGCCACCAGCAAGATGTGCTCGATCTCGTCGATGGGCTGCGTCGCGAGCGGAACCTGACGGTCATTGCCACCCTGCATGACCTGACGCTCGCAGCCCGCTATGGCGACCGGGTCGCCATTCTGTCTGAGGGGCGCGTGGCGGCGTGCGGGCGGCCCGAGGGCGTACTCACCGCAGAAAGCATCGCTCGCCACTTCGGAGCACACGTCAGGGTGCTGCGCGACTGCGACGGCCCCGTCATCGTTCCCGCGACAACGACAACGAAACCCGCGAACGGCGCGGCGCCAGCGAGGCGCGGCACCGCACAGAATGGAGACCACTTATGAATGCATCACGACCAGACGGATCGACGCCCACCGACGCGCCGCCCACCGACGACCCTCGCCCCGATGGGCTGCGCGTGGCGCGCAGCCTCGTCGTGGTCAACACCGGCGACGGCAAGGGCAAGTCTTCAGCGGCGTTCGGAACTGCGATGCGGGCACGTGCCCGCGACTGGCCTGTCGCGGTGGTGCAGTTCCTCAAGTCGGACAACTGGGTGACCGGCGAGCAGATGATGGCCAAGCCGCTGGGCATCGATTTCTGGTCGCTGGGCGAAGGCTTCACCTGGGACAGCGACGACCTCACCCGCGACGAAGCTGTGGCCCAAGAGGCGTGGCGGCATGGCAAGGCGCTGATCGAGGCAGGCGAACACCGGCTGATCGTGTTCGACGAGATCACCTATCCCCTCAATTGGGGCTGGATCGACGCAAGCGAAGTGGAGGCCACGTTCCGCGACCGCCCCGAGCGGGTGTCGCTGGTCCTGACCGGCCGCGACGCGCCGGAGTGGATGGTCGAACTCGCCGACACCGTGACCGAGATGCACAAGACCAAGCACGCCTACGACGCAGGCATCCGGGCCAAGAAGGGCATCGATTACTGAGAGGCGAACCCGATAGGCGAAGCCGTGGCCCGAGCGGCCCGTGAGCGACAGCGAACAAGAGCGGGAAACAACTTCTGCGACAGCGGAAAGGTTTGCCTATCCGCGCATCCTTTGACGCTGTTCCCAACCGGCAGCGGCCGCGGTGCCGGCTCGGTCACGCTTCGACACCCATGATCTCGAGGAGCGCCCTCACGTCGACATGGGCCTCGATGGCGTCGGCGACCCTGTCGAATTGCGCCTCGCGGCGTTCGGCGAACGAGCCGGACTCCGGCGTGTAGGGGCAGCCACGCTCGGCAGCCACCTGGGCCAAGAACGCGTGCCGGAACTCGTCGCTCTCAAACACGCCGTGGAGCGATGTGCCCATCACCCGACCGCTGCACCAGCCCTCAGGCTCGCCATCCAGCCACAACCAGGGCGCCTCACCGCTGTTGGAGGTGGGCTGGACCCGGCCGTGATGGATCTGGTAGCCCCATACGTCAGCTCCGCAGGATTTGCCTCGGCGCTGGGCGAGCACCTTGTCCGCCTCGAACATGGTCTCGACGCTGAGCAAACCCAGACCCTGCACCATCCCCTGTCGCGATTCGATGTCGTCATGGATGCTCGTTCCGAGCATCTGATAGCCGCCGCAAACACCGAGCACGACTGCGCCGTGTTCATTGACGGCCTCCAGCAGAGCATCGGCGATGCCCCGTGAGCGCATCCATGCCAAGTCCTCCACCGTGGCCTTGGATCCTCCCAGCACGATCAGGTCAGGACGACCCAGCTCGCGCGCCGAGCGAACGAAACGCACGGTGATGTCGGATTCGCCCAAGAGCGGATCGAGGTCGGTGAAGTTCGACAGGTACGGAAAGGCGAACACGGCCACGTCGAGATGAGCAGCGGCCCGCGGCGACGGCATCTCCGCCAACGCAACGGAGTCTTCGGCGTCGATGTGCAACTCGTCGAGCATCGGGATCACGCCGAGTGTGGGCACCCCGCTGTGTCGCTCCAGATCGACGAGCCCGTCGCCGAGCAGGGTCGGATCGCCACGGAACTTGTTGATCACGAAGCCACGCACAAGGTCCCTCTGTGCGGCAGGGAGCAGCGCGACAGTGCCCGCGAGTGAGGCGAAGACCCCGCCCATGTCGATGTCGCCGACGACAATCGCCGGCACGCCCGCCCGCTCGGCAACGCGCAGATTGACGATGTCGCTGTCGGCGAGGTTGATCTCAGCAGGGCTTCCCGCCCCCTCGAGCACGACGGCTTCGAAGTCGCAGCGCAGTTGGTGCAGTGACTCCAGCACAAGCTCGAACAGCTCCGGCTTGTAGCGGTGGTACTCCGCCGCACTCATCGAACCCAGCGGCCTGCCCTCCACGACGACCTGGGCAGCGACATCGCTCGTCGGCTTCAGCAAAACCGGGTTCATGGCGACTGTCGCTTCGACGCCCGCTGCCTGCGCCTGCGCGAACTGGGCCCTGCCGATCTCATGACCCGAGGCCGTGACCGCCGAGTTCAACGCCATGTTCTGGGCCTTGAATGGGGCCGCTCGCACGCCACGCCGTGCCAGCAGGCGGCACACACCTGCCACGAGCGTGCTCTTGCCAGCGTTGGAAGCGGTCCCGCACACCATCAGGCCCGGAGCGAGTGCATCTGTGGCGTGGCCGGACACCGCGGCAGCGTACAAACACCCGAGTGTCACTGTTGATGTCGCCGGAGCCTCCAGCCAGGGGGTTACGGTCCGGTCCTGCGCTTGGCGCTGACTCCACAAACTTTTGGCCTTGTGCCTGTTGTCTGACCTGTCGCGTCGAGCG
>LXNI01000389.1_pt1 | contig 52271 bp, 53 predicted proteins | sample 809091 | NCBI WGS metagenome assembly LXNI01 (sample SAMN04870527, study PRJNA318959) | sponge metagenome | biome: 01000161; feature: marine sponge reef; material: water | host: Sarcotragus foetidus | place: Greece: Milos, Mediterranean Sea | collected 2013-05-29 | depth 5-7 m
CAAAAGCGAGTGCCGAGCGCGCGGTCGCGGCATGCGGCGCGGCCGGCCTCCAACTGGGCGTCGGACACGAACGCCGGTTCGAGCCCGCGTTCCGGGAGATCAAGCGGCTGATCGATGAAGGGGCGCTGGGCGAAATCCAGCATGCCGAAAGCAACTTCTCTCACGACAAGCTGGCCAACGTGCCGGCCGAGGGATGGCGGGCGGACGCCGACGAATCCCCGGCCGCCGGCATGACCGCGACGGGCATTCACCACTCGGACGCCTATTTGTGGATGCTGGGCGACATTACCGAGGTCTTCGCCCAGACGGCGCGGCGCTACATGCAACACGGCGCCGGCGACGTCCTGTCGATCCAGTTCCGGCACGCGAACGGCGGTACGTCCTATTTTTCCTCGCAACTGGCAACGCCGCTCTACATGCGGTTTGCCGTCTTTGGGTCCAAAGCCTGGGTGGAGGCGCGAGGTGACACGCACCCGAGCGAGATCGGCAAAACCCGGCTGACCGTCTCCCGGGCGGAAGGGGTGGAGGAAACCGCTATACTCGACGATATCGACACCGTTACCGCCAATCTCGAAGCCTTCGCGGATGCGGTCGAGGGGCGGGCCGACTATCCGTTCACCGATGGAGAAAAAATTCGCAATGCCGCCGTCCTGGAGGCCGTCGTCAGGTCCGCGGAGAGCGGCAGGCCGATGACCGTTTGACGGACCCGAATGTCCTAAATTTCCGCGGCTTACGCGCACCCCATGGAGCGGGGTCTTATAGCAGATTGGGTTTGATTCACCCCCGCCCATTCTTTATGTCTAAACCCATTCTTGGGAGTGACTAGGGAGTCGTTTTTTATGTCCTCAGGTTTTGCAAATTTCGGTATCACCGGCGTCGACTGGCAGCAGCGGATCAATTGGGACCGTCTGCGGAATTATCGCCTGGAACGCGCCCGTGAGCGCATGAAGGCCCACGGTCTGGGCGCCATGCTGCTCATGTATGATGAGAACGTCCGGTATGTGACCAGCACGCTCACTCCCGGCTGGAACCGGCTGAAGCCCGGCCTTCGCTATGCCATGCTCTGCGGCGACGGTCAGCCGATCCTGTTCGAACAGGGCGACATCGGTATTCAGATCGAGCGTCACAGCCCGTGGATCCCGCCGGAGAATATTCGCTACTCCTACGCCTGGATCAAGGGCGCGGCCGGTCCCGCCTCGACCCAGCAGGTGACCAAGTTCATCAACGCCGCCAAGGAAGAGATGAAGCGTCACGGCGTCGAGGGCGAGAAGCTGGGCGTCGACTTCATCGACATCAACATGCTCCAGGCCTTCGCCGACAACGGCATCAACTGGGTCGACGGCATGACCCCGATGATGGAAGCCCGTGCGGTCAAGAACGAAGACGAGCACGAGTGCATGCGGATCGTCGGCGCCATCGGCGACGCCGCCCACTGGGAGTGCATGAAGTTCCTGAAGCCCGGCATCACCGAGAACCAGGTGACCGCGCACATCATGCAATTCCTCTACAACATCCCGGGCATGGAAGACGTCGAGGACGTCATCGTGTCCTCGGGTCCGAACACATGGCCGAACTGGCGGAACTTCTCCGACCGGATCATCCAGCCTGGCGACATCGTCTTCATGGATCTCGCGGCGCTGACCTGGAACGGCTACAAGTCCTGCTACTACCGAACCTATTCGGTGGGTCAGGAGCCGACCAAGGAGCAGCAGGAATATTATGCCCGCGCGCTCGAGTGGCTGCAGGCTTCCATCGACGCGGTGAAGCCGGGTACCACGACCCGCGAAATCGCCGAGAAATGGCCGTCGGCCAAAGAGGTCTGGGGCTACGAGGAAGAAGACCAGGCGGCCGCCAACCTCTGGGGCCACGGTCTCGGTCTCGCTCAGTACGATCCGCCGGTGATCTCGCGCATCTGGTCTCTCGATCACCCGATCGAGATCCAGGAAGGCATGGTCTTCGCGCTGGAAACCCAGCACGGCAAGGTCCATGAGTGGGGCTGCCGGATCGAGGAAATGGTGATTTGCCACGCCGATCATACGGAGCTGATCACCCACTTCCCGATCGACCGCATCATGCCGGTTGAGGTCGTCTAAGGGCGCACCCGGCCCGGGGTCGATTGTGGGCCCCGATTGTTGACAAGAATTGAGGCCGGCGGGCTTTCTTGGATGAAAGCTCGCCGGTTCCCGGTTTGGCAAATTGCAGAGAAGAACCATGAGCCGGTACGCCGTCCAACTGAATTCGGCTGAAGCCGCCGACCCGCAGCGCTTTGGGCCCAAGGCCGCCAACCAGGCCGCCCTCGGTCTGAAGGGGATGCCGACCCCGGACGGGTTCTGCATCGGCGCCGACGTCTACCGGGCACAATTGAAGGCCATCGGGGTCGAAGAAGCCGCGCTTGCCTATTACGGCGCGGAGTACACCCAGGCCCGGGAATTCGCCAATCGGGTACGCCTCGGGCTCTACACAAACGACATCGATTCCGATATCCAGGAAGAACTGGCGGCGGCGCGGGCCGAGATGGTCGAGCGCACCGGCGCCCTGGTGGTCGTCCGCTCCTCGGCCCTGGTCGAGGACCGGGAAGGCTCCACCTTCGCCGGCCAGTTCGAGAGTTTTTTAGGTCTTGAGAAGGAAGAGGACTTCATCACCGCGGTGAAGGCCTGCTGGGCCGCCCTGTGGGCGCCGCGCGCGCTCCGCTACATGCAGACCCACGACATTGATCCCGGCTCCACGGCCATGGCGCTGCTGGTCCAGCCGCTGGTGGATGCGGTGGCGTCCGGCGGCGGGCTTTCGAAAACGGCATCGGGCGGCATGATGGTGTCCGCCACCTGGGGTCTCGGCGAGAGCATCGCCCAAGGCGAGGTGGTACCCGACCGCTACGACCTGGATGCGGACAGCAACATCATCGACATCGCGACGGGCGCCAAGAAACACAGCGTGTCGTGCCGGCATCACCATTCGCCGCATTCACACCACAATGACCATGAACGGCAGGCGCAGCAGTGCCTGAACGAGGATCAGGTGGGTGAGCTCGCCGGCTACTTGCGGAAGTCGGAAGACATGTTGGGTGTCCCCGCCGAAATCGAGTGGGCCATGGACGAAGGCGGCATCAAAATGCTGCAGGCGCGTCCGTTGCACATGGAAGCCCCCATCGTGCCGGACGCCATGTGGCAGAAGCATCCCGGTTTGCGGGGGCAGCCCTCCGGCGTCGGCTGGGGGACCGGCCGCGCCGTGGTGATCAATTGCGAATGCGAGATCGGCCGAATTGCGCCGGGCGATATTCTGGTTACCAACGTGGCGGGGCCGGCGCTCGCCTCCGTGCTGCCTCGGGTCTCCGGCGTGGTCGCGGAACTGGGCGGGTCAACGTCGCACCTCGCGTCCCTGGGGCGTGAGCGGGGCATCCCCATGGTGCTCGGCGTCCAGGACGCCACCGAAAAAATCCCCGACGGGTCGCAGGTCGGCGTCGACGGCGTCGCCGGCATCGTCCGCTGGGTGCAGTAGACAGCACCTTCACTCCTTTGACATAGTTCCCCTATTATTCCGAGCATACGCAGCTTGTTTTGTTTGAACTAGTAGTGGGAATATCCGATGAAATTTCCATTGCCTTTGATCGCGTTGCCGCTGGCGGCGGCATTTTTCTATTCGGGTCAGCTTTTCGCCCAGAGTACATTCGAGGGGCCAGTCGTTCGCAAGGGGTTAAAAATGACCGAGGCCGAATGCCGTTGGCCCGAGACCAGCATTTGGGTCGTCGTGGCTCAGCGTGGGGAATGTATTCGCTATTGGCATGCAGGCCTTGAGGCCCAAAACCCGTCAGTTCACCTGTTCATCCACGGGGACGTCATTCCCAAGCGGTTCCGATCGTCAGAGCGGGAAGTTCAGGGCAAGGCCGGAGAGCAACATCGCGAAGTTCGTCTGCCGGCCATCTGGCTTGCTCGGCCAGGGGTTTTCGGTTCGTCGGGGCAGTATCTGCGAACCCGACGAAGTCTTCGCGAGACTCGTTTGGTTGATGCCGCCATCACCAAGATTAAAGCCAAGCACGGCATCGAGAAGTTTCACATGACCGGCCAATCTTCGGGTGGTCGGTTGGTAGCAATTCTTGTTTCGCGCCGCGCCGATATAGGATGCGCGGTGTCAACCTCGGGTGGCCTTGCCCAGCGCAAGATGCTTGAAATGAGAGGCCGCAGGTTCCGCCCGTTCATCGTCGACCCCATTGCCGAGGTGCCTTCGATTGCAGAAGACCCCGACCGGCGAATATTCATTGCCGGAGACCGAAGCGATACGGTGGTGCCTTTCGAAATTCAGACCCTATACCACGGCGCAGTAAAGGCGGCCGGTCACCATGCAGTATTGTTGGATATGACCGGACGCGGCGCGGGCCGCAATTCGCACGGCCTCGTGGATGTCGGTCTCAAGCTTGCGCGCTGGTGCGCCGAAGGCCTCGATGACGCTGAAATCATTAAACGTGCCGCGCGGATACCGCACAAATAGGTGATCCGTCACACCCGCGAATAAGAAACCGACTCCGGCTTCACCACCTTCTTGTTGCCCGTGTAGTTGGTGCCGAATGCCTTGGGCGGCGGCGGGCCCCAGAGGTAGAACGCCACGTCGATGGGCCAGTCGCGGGGCTTCCACTTGTCGTCATCGGAGATGTAGTCGATGTCCGAGAAGTACTCGCACATGCCCATGTGCGGGTCGCGCACATACCAGAAGAAGTTGGACCCCAAGGCATGGCGGCCGAAGCCCCAGCCGTTGCGGTAGCCTTGATTGAGCAAACTCTGGCCGCCCATGCCCACTTCGTCCGGGTTCCCCACCTCGAAAGAGATATGATGGAAGCCCGGTTTCTTGTCCTTCACGAAGCCGACCACGTGATGGTCGCTGCCGCCGGCGGGACGCATGAAGGCGATCAGGTCGCCCGAGCGGTCGGTGAGTTGCAGGCCCAGCACGTCCGAATAAAAGTCGACCTTCTTGTCCACGTCGGGGGTGAAGTGAACCATATGGCCGAGGCGCCGGGGCATCGGCTTGGTGTCGATGGGGAGATCCAGCTTCTCGTTCACACGGTAGAAATGGCCCGGCGTATTGACCTTGTATTCGGGCTGCTTCTTGGCCGGTTTCACGCCGCCGAGTGACTTGGCCGCCGGATCATCGTTGATGTTGTAGATCATGCCGTCGAATTCATGGCGGACCCAAAGCCCCTTGTAGGGGGCATTCTTCGGCGGATCGATGACCGAGACGTCGTCCCGGTCCTCGGCCCGCTTCCGGATTTTCTTGATGGCGGCCTTGGTCGCGCCGAAGGAGAGGTCATGGAGGCCCATGGTCGAGCCCTCGGTGATGATCACCTGGTCCTGTTTGCGATCCTTGCAGCGCATCACCGCGTTGTTGCCGCGGGCGCGGCCGGTCAGGCCGAAATCCTTGTAGAACTGATATTGCGCCGCGACGTCCGGCACCTGCAGGGTCGCATGGTGAAAGTGCTTAACCGCCATTGAGCCTCTCCCAATAAACTATCCGTTTGTTGCGGTCATTGTTCCCCTTGAGCGCGGGAACGGCAAGGGCGCTTGCAAATACCGGTGGGGATTGGTCCCATCAGCGGACATGAGGGGATGTTGAATGGATCAAAACGCGCGCGGACTTGGGATTACGCTGGCCTTGGTGTCGGCGGTTGGCTTCGCGCTCTCCAATTCCGTCGTCGGGCTCGCCTATCAGGGCGGCACCAATCCGATTTCCGTTTCCGCGACCCGTTTCATCCTGCCGTTGATCATTTTAGTGGTGATCCTCAAGGCCCGGAGCATCCCCCTGTTCCTGCCCAAGCGGGAGGGGACCACCGCGTTCATCTTGGGCGTCATCAGCGCCGGCTATACCCTCGCACTATTGAGTGCCCTCAACCGCCTGCCGGTCGGGATCGCCATCCTGGTTTTCTACATCTTCCCGCTGGTCACCAGCTTCGAGGCGGCGGCCATGCGCCTGGCGCCCTTGCGGACGACCACGGTGGTCGGCGCCGTCGTCGCCTTCGGCGGTTTGGCGCTGGCTCTCGGCGTGAAGATCGATGAATACGAAGTGACGGGGATTGTCCTCGCCGTCGCCGCCGGGCTGGGCCTCGGCACCGTCTCGGCGCTCAGCGGCCGGGTGATGGCCAGTTCGCACCCCATGCAGGCGACCCTCTACATGTCAGCGGGCGCGTTGACCGCCTTCGTGGTGATCGTGTTGGTCGTCGGTGGCTTCAAGCTGCCGGAAACCGGGATAGGCTGGACCGGCTTCTGGCTCACTCACCTGTTCTATGCAGCCTCGATGATCATGTTCTTTACCGCCATCGGGGCCATCGGCGCGCCGCTGACGACGATCCTCTCCAACATCGAGCCGCTGGTTGCCATCTCCGCCGGGTTCATCCTGTTGGATCAGAGCCTGTCGCCGCTCCAGTTGCTGGGGGCCGCCATCGTTGTCTTGGCGCTGTTCATCGCCGCCCGAAAGTAGAGCGCGCATGAAAAAAGCCCGGCCTCTCGCAAGAGACCGGGCTCCCTGGTGAACTTGGAGTAGAACTAGTCCTGCTTCAAGTTCTCTTCCGCAAAGGCGCGGAACTCGTCGTCCGTCATCAGCCGCTTGTGCTTCAGACCCCAGTTCTTGATGTCCATGAGGAGCGCCATGGCGGCTTCCTCGGTGTACTGGAACTGGAACTTGTCGAGATAGTGCTTCACGTTGTCGATGCCGCAGCCCTTGCCGATGACGGCGATGGGGTCGGCCTGGCCGACCATCGAGGGGCGGAACGGAACGACGGTGGTGAGATCCTCACCGACGCCGCAATTCAACAGCCAGGTGGCGATGATGCCGCTTTCGATCTTGAACAAATCGTCGCCGACGATCGGCCGGTTGAGGGGCACGACGGCGCCGGATACTTCGGCGACCATATCGGCCAGCTCCTTGAACTTCTCGGTCTTGATGCCGCAATCGACGTTGTAGAGGGTCTTGAGCGCCATCACGGTCTCTTCCATGGGCACGTTGCCGGCGCGCTCGCCCAGACCCAGAACCGTGGACTGGATGACCTCGACGCCTTCGGCGACGGCCATGATGGTGTTGGCGACGCCGAGCCCGTAATCCATGTGGAAGTGGGCCTCGAGCGGCACATCCGGGAACCGCTTCTTCACTTCGCGGACGAAGTACGGCATGGCATGCACGGACGTGACGCCCATGGTGTCGACCAGCGCGAGGCCGTCCATGTGGCCTTCGTTGCCGACCTTCTCGATCAGGTCCATCACCCAGTTCAGATCGGACCGGGTAAAATCGATCGGGAAGAACACCACTTCCAGGCCCTGGTCATGGGCGAACTTGGTGCTCTCGATGGAGAGGTCGATGGCCCGCTCCAGTTCCCAGCGGTAGCCTTTTTCGATCAGGTGCTGGGAGGACGGGACCTCCATGATCACGCCGCCGACGCCGGCATCGACGGCGCGCTTGACGTCGTCGACCATGCAGCGGGCGAAGGAATAGATCTTGGGGCCGAAGTCGCGCTTGGCGAGGTCCTGAACCACGCGGGCGTCATCGGCGGAGACCACCGGCATGCCGGCTTCGATCCGGTGGACGCCGGCCTCGGCAAGACCCTCGGCGATACGGATCTTGTCGTCGTAATCGAAGGCGAGACCGGCCTGCTGCTCGCCGTCACGGAGCGTGACGTCGTGAATCCGGACCTGCTCGGGGAACTTCCAGTCCTTGGTCACTTCGTCGGCGAAGTTCCAGGGGCTGGTAAACCAATCATCGGAAATCCATGGGGTGTCGGGCATTATTCTTCTCCTCGGGTGCCCGCGCCGCTACGCGGGCCAGACGGCAATCGGCAAAAAAAATCGAACTTATCCTCGCCGGGCGAAACGCGGCGGGAATCTAGGGAACGGGTCCGAGGGAGTCAACGCGGAAGCCTGTTGCGGAATCAACGAAACCGCACCCCGGAGACCGCGGCTCAGACCGCGGTGTAGCCGCCGTCGACCAGAAGCTCGATACCGGTGACGAAACTGGCCTCATCGCTCGCCAAAAACACCGCCCCGGCGGCAATTTCCCCGGGCTCGCCCAGCCGGCCCATCAGCGTGTTGGCGTTGGCGTGCGCCTCTTCCTCGCTCGGCCACTGGCTGAAGAATCGCTCGTCGGCGGTCGGCCCGGGGGACAGCGCATTGGCGCGGATGCCGTCCTTGGCGTGATCGACGGCGAGCGCCTTGGCGAGGCTGACCATGGCGCCCTTCTGGGAGGCGTACCAGGTGCGGCCGGGTTTGGGTGCGAAGGCGAGTTGCGAGGCCACCAGGATGATGCTGCCGCCGCCATGTTCATTGGAACTGGCGGCCATAACCGGCACCGCGTGCTTGGCGAGCAGGAACGGGCCCGTCTGGTTTACGTCAATGCTTTTCTTCCACTCCTCGACGGGAAGTTCCGGGGCCGGTTGGTAGGGGGCGTCGTAGATCGCGGAGGCGACTATTGTCGTCAGTCCGCCGAATTCGCGGTTGGCCATCTCGACCGCACGGACCGCCGTCTCCTCGAGGGATACATCGCCGATCAGGGCCGCGGCCCTGCCGCCCGCTCCAAAGATGGTATTCTTGACCTCGCGGATCGCGGCCTCGTTGAGATCGACCAGCACCACCGCCGCGCCTTCGGCCGCATACGACCTGGCGATAGCGCTGCCGATGCCGCCACCGGCGCCCGTCACGATCGCAACCTTGTTCTCCAGCCGTCCACTCATGTCTTTGCGTCCGAAAGTGATGTTCATCCGGGATTTAGCTTTTAAACTTCGGGCGAACAATGACGAAATTCCAGGGAGGGGTCGTTGAGCGGATTTGATCGAGATACCATTCGCGCGCGGTTTCAGGTCGAGCGGGAGGCGGGCCGCGCTATCTACGATGCGCTCTGCGGCACCGGCATCACCGCAAAAATGGCGGCCCGCGGCGGCGCCGACATGGTCACCACCCATGACCTCGCCTATTTCCGGATGCAGGGCCTTTCGTCCATGGCCGGGTATTTGCCCATCTGCGACGCCAACGAACTCACTCTCGAAGTCGGCGAACGGTCCATGATCAACGTGGTTTCCGACTGCCCGGTGATGGCCGGACTGTTGTGCGTCGATCCGACCCGCGATATGCACCGCTTCGTCGATCGTGTCGCGGCCGCCGGATTCGACGGCATCATGGCCTGCCCGACGGTGGCCCTGATCGACGGCAAGTTCCGCGGCGACCTGGAAGAGACCGGCATGGGTTACGGCAAGGAAGTGGACGTGCTGGGCTATGCATCGAGCCAAGGCATCTACACCAAGGCGTTCTGCACAAGCGTCGATGAATCTCTCGCCATGGCCGAGGCGGGCGTGGACAATATCATTGTCCATTTCGGCAACTCGTCGGGCGGCACCATCGGTTCGCAAACCGTGATGGCCGAGGACGAGGCGATTGCGCGTGCCTCCGGCGTCTGCGACGCGCTGGCATCCGAATACGCCGACCGGATCGTCACCTGCCACGGCGGCTCCATCGAAACCCCGGAGGACTTCGCGGCGTTCTGGGCCAAGGAGCCGCGGGTGGACGGCTATGTGGGCGGCTCATCCGCCGAGCGGTTTCCCATCGAGGACTCGGTCCCGGCCGTCACCGCCAGGTTTAAAGAAATCACCAAGCCGGCATAGCCCATGGCCGATCCCGTCCGAATTGCCGTACTGGCGACCCTCGATAGCAAATCCGAGGCGGCCCAGCACGTTTGTGACAGTCTTCGGAACGCGGGTGCCGAGCCTTGGCTGCTGGACTTGTCCCTCCGGCCGCACGACAAGCCGGGGGCGGCGATGACCGGTGGTGAGGTCGTTGCGATGGCCGGACGGACCTGGGAGGCGTTGGGTGAGTTGGAACGCTCCGCCGCCGCCGAGGCGATGATTGCCGGCGGTGCCCAGGCGCTGGTCAACGCCCAGGCGGCGGGGGAAATCTCCGGCGCCATCGGGGTCGGTGGGGCCAATGGGTGTACCGTCTTTTGCGGGATGATGCGCGCTCTGCCGCCTATGTTCCCCAAGGTGATGGTGACCCCGGTCGCGGCCACGGCTGCCGTGCAGTGGTATGTGGCCGAGAGCGATATCGCCATGTTCCCGACCATCAGCGATATTGTGATGAACCGGATTACCCGCTCGATCATGGAAAACGCGGCGTATGCCGTCGCCGCGATGGCGCGATCGCGGGTAGACCAGCGGGCCCGGATCGAGGAGGCCCCGCCGCTGATCGGCGTTTCGTCCTTCGGCAATCTGCAGGTCGCCGTCGACCGTATAACCGATCAATTGCAGGCCGCGGGATACGAGGTCATGCACTTTCATGCCTCGGGTCCCGGTGGCAAAGCGCTGGAGAACTTGGCGTCCCGCCGCGAGTTTGCAGGGGTGATCGATTTGACGACTTCGGAAGTGACCGACCTGCTGACCGGCGGGGTCTACAGCGCCGGACCTGACCGCCTGACGGGTGCGGCGAAGGCCGGCCTGCCGCAGGTTGTCGCGCCCGGCGCCATCGATCACACCAACTGGTGGGTCGGCGAGTGTCCCGAGCGATTCAGGGACCGGGAGTTCTATCAATACAATGTGGAAATCCTCTTGATGCGAACCAACGCCGAAGAAATGTCGGAGCTCGGTGCGATGTTCGCCGAGCGCCTGAATCGGTCGAAGACGCCGTTCGTGGTTCTGGTGCCGAGCCGGGGATTCAGCCAGCACACCATCCGCAAGACCCACGATTTGGACGGCAACGGGATCGGCTCCTGGTTCCAGCCCGAAACCGATCGGCACTTCACGGACGCCCTCCGCGACAAATTGAGTGCTGGAGAACTTAAGGTGATGGACGTGCATATCAACGACCCAGAATTCGCCGATGCTTGCGTGGCCGAGCTCAGGCGTCTGATGGACCACGGCTGAGATGGCCGGGATAGAAACCAAGAACTTCAAGACCGACGTCCTGATCATCGGCGGCGGCGCGGCGGGCACCATGGCCGCCTTCGAATGTGCCGAGGCCGGTGTGTCGGTCATCCAGGTCACTAAGGGCCGGGCGACGTCCGGAACGACCACGGTCGCCCGTGGCGGATTTGCGGCGGCCATGGGCAAAGAAGATTCTCCCGAGAAACACCTCGAGGAAATCCTTGAACATGGCGGCGAGCTGATCGACCCCGATCTGGCGCGCGCCTGGTGCGAGGACATCATCCCCATTGTCCGGGACCTGGAAGCGTGGGGCGCCGAATTCGTGCGCGGCGGCGACGGCGGGCTGGACCTCAAGATGTTTCCCAACCACACCCTGCCCCGCGCCGTACACCATCACGACACCACCGGCAATATGGTTACCAAGACCCTCTCCAAGCGGCTCCGGGCGGACGCGCGCATCGACAAGCACTCACTGACGGCCATTGTCGATCTTGTGAAGGACGGGGACCGCGTGGCCGGCGCCTGGGGCGTCGATTACGGGGAAGGGTGCCTGGCGGCCTACGCAGCCTCCCAGGTAATTCTTTGTACCGGTGGCGGCAGCGGCCTGTTCTATGTGAACGACAATCCGCCTCAGGTTACCGGCGATGGCTTCGCCCTCGGCTTCCGGGCCGGTGCCCCCTTGATTGGGATCGAAATGATCGACTTTCAGGCCATGTGCTGCGCACCCGAGGAGTTGTTCGGCTTCGCGCCGCATCCGACCGGCTTCATCAATGCCGGCGCCGTCTTCAAGAATCGGGACGGCGAGGAGTTCTTGAAGCGCTACTACCCGGATACGGCGGAGCGTAGTACCCGCAGCGAGGTGATCCTCGCCATGGCGCGTGAAATTCACGCCGGCAATGCCAGCCTCACCGGCGGCATCTATATGGATGCCACCCGCGTGCCGAAGGAGACCATCCTGAAGACCATCCCCCACGTCCATAAGACCTGCCTGCACCGAGGGATCGACTTGACCGAGACGCCCCTCGAAGTGGCGCCAGGCAGTCATACCTGGCTCGGTGGTCTGAAGATCGGCGTTCATGGCAAGACCCCGATCGATGGTCTGTGGGCGGCGGGGGAAACATCAGGCGGCGTGCACGGCGGTAACCGCATTGGCGGATCTGCTTTATCGGACGCCCTGGCCTTCGGCCGTCGGTCCGGCCGAGGTGCCGCGGCAGCTTCTTTGGATCACCAGGCTCCGGACGCCGTAAGCCTTCCCGAAGACGCGGCCGAAAACCTCGAAGCGCTGATGGCGCGGGAGGACGGTCCCCTCCAAGCCGAGGTCCGCCTGGCCTGCCGCATGCTGGCACATGAGAAGCTGGGGCCGATCCGGGACGCTGAACAATGCGCCGCCGCCCTCGCCGAGTATGAGCGAATCGAGGCCGAGGACATCCCGGCGATGCGTCTCTCGTCCGGGGCCAGAACATCGGCGAAGACGCTTGGCCAGGAACTGGAGAGCGCACTCTCCATTCCCAACCTCACACTCCTGGGCCGGCTGCTGGCAACCGCCGCGGGCGCCCGAGAAGAAAGCCGCGGCGCTCACTTCCGATTGGATTTCCCGGATGCCGACGACGATCGCTGGCGGGTGGTTACCCGGCTGGAACCCGCGACGGGCGGAAAAATCCGCTTCGAAACCGATCCAGTGAAGACTTGATTGCGGAAATTAATTTTATTCTTGAGATATCAAAAGTGTGCTGTGAAATATCACAATACCAATTTCTTGATATTTCGTTTTCGCGATCTTCGCCAAATTTTTTTATTTACAGTATTGAATAATATAAAGAAATTTCGGACATGGTTATTGGAACGGTACCGGGACCAAGTTAATTTTTCGTATTGACTTTGAAAGCATATTTGGGCGATATTCTTCCAGGTGATATTCCAAAGAGCGCTCGAAATGCTTGATCGGCCGCAAATTCAGGACCAGACCGGAGACCAACCGCAAGGATTGATGCGGGATACGGTGTATGACCAGATCCGTGCGGATATTCTGAGCTGTGATCTGCAACCGGGCGTCCAGCTTCGGGAAAACGATCTTGCCCAGCGCTATCGGGTTTCCAAGTCTCCTGTCCGAGACGCCCTGCTCCGGCTTCAAGAGCAGGGTCTCATCGAAGTACTCCCGCGCAAAGGCTACCGGGTTGTCCCTGTCTCGGTCTCCGACGCGCGGGAGCTTTATGAGATGCGGATAATGATGGAGAAGGCATGTGCCCGCCGCGCCATCGAAGAGGCGAGCGATGAAGAGCTGGCCTCTCTCGATATTTTCCGGGTGGTAGATGCCGACGGCCTCGCGGCATGGGTTACGTACAACCGGGACTTCCATTCCGCTGTCGCCAAGCTGTCCCGCAATACGCGGCTTGCGAAGACGGCCTGCGAGGTAATCGATCAGTTCGACCGCCTGACTTTCATGGGCGTTTCGGGCCAGCAGTCGTCGGCTCAAGGAAATGGCTCGGCGGAGAAGCTGGTCGCCGAACACGTGGCGATCATTGATGCGATCCAGGCGCGCGACAAGACCAAGGCTGCGAGCCTTATCGGGTCGCACATTAAGAAATCCCGGAAACGTTTGTTTGCCGTACTCGAGAACCCGCCGATCGTGCAGTAGGCGGTTCCCAGCCCTTTCGACAGGCAGAGGAAAAAGAAATGAGGGCCTTTGATTTTGTATCCGCGGATTCCGCCGATCAGGCGGTTTCTCTTTTGAGCGAATATGGTCCCAATGTCATCGTACTCGCCGGCGGGACAGACATTCTCGTCGATCTCAAACACGCCAAGCGCCCCCCGGATGTGGTCGTTGACATAACAAGGGCCGAAGACCTGAAGGGCATTGAGGTGAATGATGAGGGGCTGCGCATCGGCGCCCTTGTCACCCATACCCAGATCATGGACGACCCTTACATTCAAGAAAACTTCCCGGCGCTGGTTCACGCAGCCCACACAATCGGCGCGGTGCAGACCCGGAACCTTGGAACCCTCGGGGGCAATCTGGTCACGTGCGTACCGTCGATGGATTCCGGTCCCGCCCTGATGGCGCTCGAAGCCGAGGTGACGGTGGCCGGTCCGGACGGTACCAGCCGCATGGGCCTGGAAGAGTTCTTCGTCGGCCCGCGCAAGACCATCCTCGAGCATAACGAAGTGCTGCTTGACGTGATCATTCCGAAGAAGAACCTGGGCAAGCCCGCCGACTTCCTGAAATTCGGGCTTCGCAAGGGCCAGGCGCTGGCGCTCGTCAATGTCGCCTCCGCCCTCTGGGTCGGCGAGGCGAACACCTTCAAGGACGTGAAGATAAGCCTGGGCGCCGTGGCGCCGACGGTGATCCGCGCGACCACCGCGGAGGACTTCCTCGAGAGCAAGGAAATCACCCCTGAGAACATGGCCGAAGCCGGCCGGCTGGCGGTCGAAGACGCCAAGCCTATCGACGACTTCCGTGCCTCGTCATCCTACCGCCGGGATCTGATTGCCGTGCTGACCAAGCGCACGCTCGACAACGCCTATCGGCTCGCCCAAGGCAAGTAAGCTGGCGGAGAAAAGGAGAACGGACATGACGGACGTTACGCTCACCATCAACGGGGAAGAACGCTCGGCATCGGTGCCGCCGGAAACCACCCTGCTTCGGCTGCTCCGGGACGATTTTTATCTCACCGGGTCCAAGCTCGGCTGCGATGTCGGCGACTGCGGCGCCTGCACGGTCATCGTCGATGGTCTTCCGGTGAATTCCTGCCTCATGCTGGCCGGCCAGGTGGATGGCAAGGATGTGGTCACCATCGAGGGCCTGGCGACCTTGGAGGACCTCCATCCGATCCAGAAGGCGTTCGAGGAGTTCGCGTCCCTGCAGTGCGGTTTCTGCGGCCCCGGCGTGATTATCTCCGCCAAGGGACTGTTGGATAGGAACCCCGATCCGACCAAGGAAGAGATCAAGGATGCGCTCTCCGGCAATCTTTGCCGGTGCACGGGCTACACCAAAATGATCGAAGCTGTTCAGGATGCGGCGCGCATTCTCCACGGCGAGAAGGAAGCCGCCTAAGGGCGCGCAGAGAGGAGCTTGAACCATGACAGATGATGTCAAAGTCGCCGATAAGACGGATTCGCTAACCGATCTCAAGGAGACCGACGAAGATCTTCGTCTCCCGTCGGTTGTCGAGCCGGCTCATTTTCCGGTCGAGACCATCGATACCGAGGCACGGCACCAGACGCCGGCGGTGGGCCAGCGGGCGACCCGTCCGGATGGCCGCCTGCACGGCCTGGGTCAGACCAAATACATCGATGACATAACGTTCCCGAACATGCTGTTCGCCAAGATGAAGCGGGCAGGCATTTCCTCGGCATTGATCAAGTCCATTGATACCTCCGAAGCCGAGGCCATGCCCGGCGTAACGGCGGTGCTGATCGGCAGGGAAATTCCGGTCAACTCCTATGGTCCGTCCTATCAGGATCAGCCGGTCTTGGCCGACGAACGCGTGTTCCACGCCGGTGACGCGGTCGCCGCGGTGGCTGCGGTGACCGAACAGATTGCCGAGGAAGCGTGCGAGAAGATCAAGGTCGAGTACGAGCCGCTGGAGCCGGTCTACGATCCGGTGGAGGCGATGAAGGACGAGATCAAAGTCCATCCGCCGCACAGCAACATCTACGCGACCAAGCGGATCAAGAAAGGCGATCTCAAGAAAGGCTTCGCCGAAGCCGACCACATTTTCGAGGGCGTCTATTCGACCCAGATGATCGAGCACGTGCCGCTGGAGCCTCATGCGTCCATTGCGCAGTGGGATCCCAATGGCCGGGTGACTTTGTGGTCGAGCCTGGGCCGGATAACCTTGGGCCGGGCCGACATTGCCCGCACGCTTGATATGCCGATCAACAAAATCCGCATTGTCGGCACCATCGTCGGCGGCAACTTCGGCGGCAAGAACGAAATCACCACCGAGCCGGCCCTGGCGCTGCTCTCGCGGAAGACGGGACGGCCGGTGAAAATGGTCTATACCCGCGAAGAAGAATTCATCGCCTCGACGACCCGGCACCCGTTCATCATGGAGTACAAGACCGGCGTAACCGACGACGGCATGATCACCGCCCGCAAGGTCCGCCTCGTCTTGGATGGCGGCGCCTACTGTTCGTGGAGTGAAACCACGCTGGGCAAGGCCTGCATTTTGTCGGCGGGGCCGTACAATATCGAGAACCTGCTCGCCGAGGCCTTCTGCATGTACACCAACAAGACCATGACCGGCGCCATGCGCGGGTTCGGGGCGCCGCAGGTGTGCTTCGCTTATGAATCCCAGATGGACGAGATCGCCCACAAGCTGGGCATCGACCCGTTGGAGCTGCGGATGAAGAACGCCTTCCACGAAGGTTCTGCCAGCCCGACCGGTCAGGTGCTGCAAAGCGTGGTGGTCAAGGACTCGCTCGAAAAGGCTGCCGAGCGATTTGGTTGGACGGAGGACGGCCAGTGAAAAAGCGCGGAAAAGGCATGGGCTGCATGTGGTACCCGATCGGGTTTACCGTGATGGCCAACCCGTCGGCGGCGACCGTGAAGGTCAATGAGGACGGCACCGCGACCCTGATCACCGGTACCGTGGAAACAGGCCAGGGCTCGCTCACCGTCCTCGGCCAGATCGCCGCGGAGGAACTCGGCATCGCCACCGATGACGTGCATGTGGTTTCGGCGGATACCGACGCGACGCCCATGGATACAGGCGCCATCGCCAGCCGCACGACCTATGTCACCGGCAACGCGATCCAGCTCGCGGCCGAAAAGGCCAAGAACATCCTGTTCGAGGTTGCGGCGCCGATGCTGGGCGTCCGTCCTGACCAGCTCGAGGCCAAGGACCGGCAGATCCAAGTGAAGGGCTTCCCTCAATCCTGCCTGCCCATCGGCGAGGTGGCGGCACACGCGCAGAACGGGGCCGGCACGCCGGCGCTGGGGTCCGCATCCTACAATCCGCCGACCGTCGCGATGGATCCGGAAACCGGCCAGGGCAAGCCGTTCTCCACCTATGTCTACGCAACCCAGATTGCGGAGGTCGAGGTGGACGAAGAGACCGGAGAGGTCGAGGTTCTGCGAATCGCGGCGGCCCACGATTGCGGTACCGCGATCAACCCGATGTTGGTCGAAGGTCAGATCCAGGGCGGTATCTCCATGGGAGTCGGCATGGCGATCCAGGAAGAAATGCTGTTCGATGACGAGGGTAAGCAGATCAATCCGAACCTCACCAACTACATCATGCCCACCAGCCTCGACATGCCCGACCTGGAGGTCGACATCGTCGAGAACTTCGACCCGACGGGACCATTCGGCGCCAAGGGTGTGGGTGAACCGACGGCGGTCGCTACCTCGGCGGCGATCTGTAACGCCATCTACGACGCCGTGGGAGCGCGGATCTACAATTTGCCGGCGACGGCGGAGAAGGTCCTGGCGGCGATCAAGTCGAAAGACCGCAGCGACCAGCAGAAATTTCTGCCGGCCGAGTAGCGCGTGAGATGTCCGATCCAATCCGCAGACTGACGCCATTGGCCGAGACGGTCGGCCAGCTTCTCAAAGACCGCGGCGAGACGGTCGCGGTGTCCGAATCGTCCACCGGCGGTTTGGTTTCGGCCGCGCTTCTCAGCATTCCCGGCGCCTCGGCCTACTTCATGGGCGGCGGGGTGATTTATACGCACAAGGTGCGCGAGGTGTTTCTCGAGGTCGATCTCGACGACCACCCGGGTGTGCGCTCGGCCTCCGAACCGTTTGTCAAGCTGACCTCCGCTGCCGTTCGCGAGAAGCTGGGTACGACCTGGGGACTGGCTGAAGCCGGTGCCGCCGGGCCGACCGGCAATCGCTACGGTGACGATGCGGGACACACCTGCATCGCGACCGCCGGCCCCCTGGAGCGGGTCGTCACCATTGAGACCGGCCACGCGGACCGCGAAGACAATATGTGGCGCTTCGCGGAAGAAACCTTGACGTTCTTCGAGGCGGTTCTGCGCGACGCGTAATTCTCCATTCCGCTGATCTTTTCTCCGCTAGCCGATGCGCGGACACTCCGGCGGATGCGTCTGTCGGGGCGCGCGCTCACCCGATATCCTAAAGGCCAATCAACAACCACCGCCGAGGGAGGAATTGGCCGTGGCGGAAATCGTTCTCGGGATCGGCACCTCGCATAGTCCGATGCTCTCGCTTGCACCGGAGCACTGGGATATCCGGACGGATTCGGACCGGGCGGCACCGGCGCACCCCTACCGCGGGGAAATGTACACCTTTGAGGAGCTGAAATCGGTGCGCGATACGGCGCACTACACCGCGCTGGATACGCTGGAGAACCGCAAGGCGAGCTACGCAGCGTGCCAACGGCATCTGGATGCGCTGGCCCGGAAGCTCACCGAGGTTGATCCCGATGTGCTGATCATCGTTGGCGACGACCAAAAGGAATGGTTCTTCGACGATGTACAGCCGGCCTTCGTCATCTATCACGGCAGCTCGGTTCGGGCGCTGGCCGTTGACACCTCCGATCCCAACCTCCCGCCGCCCATGCTGCCCGTCCGCCTATCCTATTGGCCGGCGGAGGATACCGACTATCCGGTCGACGGGGCGCTTGCCGAACACATCATCCTGCAAACCATCGAGGATCAGTTTGATGTCACCTCGTCGCGGCGGCTGCCCGCCGATGCGCATGGTCCGCGCACCATCGGACACGCCTTCGGCTTCATTTACCGGCGGCTGCTGGAAGACCGGCCGATTCCCTTTGTTCCAATACTGATCAATACCTATTTTCCGCCCAACCAGCCGACCGCCGCGCGGTGCTACGAGATCGGCCGGTCCATCGCGCGCGGGGTCAAGTCCTGGGATGCGGATACTCGCGTAGCTGTGATCGCATCGGGCGGCCTGACCCATTTTGTCATCGATGAGGAGTTCGATCGCAAGCTATTGGACGCCATGCTGGCGGGCGATCGCGCCGCCATGACCGGGGACGGAAATGAAGCCTTTCAGTCCGGAACATCCGAAATCAAGAACTGGATTGCCGCCTGCGGCATTCTCGAAGACAGCGGCCTCGACATGACGCTGCTGGACTATGTGCCCTGCTATCGGTCCGAGGTTGGGACCGGTACCGGGATGGCGTTCGCAACCTGGACATAGGCTCGGAGGACCCGTAATTCGCAGTGTTTTGACGCCTTTTGCGCCGATCAGAATCAGGTTATCCACGGAACGAAAACCGTTTTCCGCCGCTAACCTGCTGAAATTGAACAATTTCCAGAGATTTTTCCCGACCCGTAATTGGAAATTAAAGTATCGTGGAAAACCGAAACATGGATCGGGGTTTCCTGAAGTAATTCAGATCGAATGCATGTGAAAATCTAACGGAATTGCTTGGTTTAAGGTCGTCACAAAACATTCAAGGCTACAGCTACCACCAGCAGGCAGAAACCGAGACCGGCCAAAATCCGGTCAATAGGCCGTGCGTTCCCCCAAAACGCGAATACAATAGGGCTGAGCAACAAGGCGACGCCAAATACTGCATACGCGATCAGGCCGGGGACGACGACAACGTAGAAGAACACATCAAGGGCCGTGGCCACCCAGTTCGGCAAGTCAGACATTCGACTTCCGGTTTGGACGCCAAGCGTATTGGTCGCGGGGGTTGTTAGGAATCAAGCGGCGCTCGCTGGAATCGGTGACAAGGAACTTATCATTCCAGTAAAAAACTCTATAGACGGTTGAACGGCAGCTCGCAGCGGACCGCCCAATGGTGTACCAGAATTTTGCCTGTATTTGCCTGTATAAGAGCGTCGACGATTTCTCGTACCGACGCCGGCCCAAGCCCAAGCACCCATCGCAGGATCAAGTAATTTTCTACGGCGTCCTCCCAAGACTCCTTGTGGAAGGGTTCGAGTGCTAAAATCGCGCGCTCAATATTCAGCGCGTCCTTTCGCGATAAATTCAGTGGCCCGTTCGCGTTCATCAGTCGTCTCCCAAACTCATCTCGAATTGATCGTTCTGCACCTTGAAGGCCCGTTTGAGGCTCCTCTGGAACTGGCCCCAATTCGCGGCCGCCCGTATCAGGGCGATCACTGCCGCAAGGTGTTCCTTAAGCCTTGGGTGCCCCAGGTCTGGCGTGAACCATTGATGGTGCCTGTTCTACCGGTGCCCACTCGGCAGCGTCGGGTTTTTGACCCGCAGTTCGTCCAATACGCCCGGTGCGATCCGGGCGTAGACGACATCGTTGGTATAGTGGCCGATGATAGAAGGCCGCTTCGCCCCAGGTGTTGGCGGTCGATGTGAAGGGGAGGGCGGCCCAGAGAGCTTCGGCCGTTGCTGTCTCGCGGAGGGCCGCTTCTAGAACAAATTCACCGGCGGTGATCCGGACGCGCGCATTTACCGCTCGACCGGAAACCCGACGATCGAGCCCCATTCGGTCCACGAACCGTCGTAGATTTTGATGTTCTCCCATCCCAGGATCAGCGCCATGGCGGTCCAGGCAAGGGTGGCCCGGTGGGAAAGGCGGCAATAGACGACGATCTCGTCGACGTTGTCGGGGTCGGCGCCCGCTTCCTTGAATTTGGCGCTCAGCTCGTCGCCGCTCCTGTAGGTATCGTCGTCATTGAGCAGTTCCTTGAAGAACAAGTGCTTGGCACCGGGGATGCGGCCGCCACGCTCGGCGCCGTGGTCGAATTTGCCGTACTCCATCACCCGTTCGCCTGAATATTCCTCGGGCGTCCGCACGTCCAACAGGAAGCGCTTGGAGTCGCCCAAGCGTTCGCGCACGGCCTCGCGCCCGAGACGCATTGACCGGTCGGGCGTTCCGGGCATGTACCCGACCGGCTCGTAGGCCGGAACGTCGGTGGTGAATTCGCGGCCATCCGCGAGCCACTTCTTGCGGGCGCCGTCGAGCAATCGCAGGTCGGGATGGCCGGCCATCTTCAATGCCCAGAAGGCGTAGTTTCCGTACTGAACCGGATCGCCATAAAGAACCAGCGTGGTCTTGTCGCCGATCCCGGCAGCGCCGAGCCGCTTCGCGAGCTCATCCGGCGTCACGAACTGTCGGTCGGTGTCGTGCCAGCAAAGGTCCTTCCAAAACCAGCGGATAGCGCCCGGAATGTGTCCTTCGTCATAGGCCTTGCCCTCGGGGTCCGATTCAACCTCGATAATGCGAACCCCCGGATCGTCCAAATGCTCGGCAAGCCAAGCCGTGTCTACCATCGGTGAGGTCATCTCAACTCCTCAGGCTGCGTGGTCGAGAATGATTTTGATGCCCTTTCCGTCTTCGAGCATGTCGAGGGCGGTGTTCATTTCCATCAGGGGCACCACATCGGTGATCAGCGGACCCAAATCGACGATCCCGCGTTGCACGAAGTCGATGCAGGCCGGGAAGTCCTCGGGCTTCGCTACGCGCGCGTTCACCACCTGGATTTCCTTGAAGTACAGGTCATAGAACGGGAGTTCACCCTCGGTAGCGGTCACGATGCCGAACGGCAGGATACGCCCGCCAATGCGCACCAGATCGATGGCCTGGGCGACGATCGACAATTGACCGACGGATTCGATCACCAGATCCGCGCCACCCCTGTCGCTTGTCGCCTCAATCACCTGCGCCTTCACATCCGTGGTCGGATCGATGGTGAGGTCGGCGCCCAGTTCCTCCGCCAGGTCCCTCTTCCATTTGCTCCGCGTAATTCCGATCACCGGATAGGCGCCGTGGGCCTTGGCCAGCTGGACATGGAGAAGGCCGGTGACCCCGAGACCGATGACGATCACCGCTTCGCCGGGAAAGATACCGGCCAGCCGCTGGGCATGGAGGCAGGTGGTCATCGGTTGAATGAGCGGTGCATGGGTGATGTCCATTCCGTCCGGCAGGGCGTGGACGTTTTCGCTGGGCGCGACCAGATACTCCGCAAATCCGCCATCCACATCCCGGCCGATGAGCCCGCCGTTGGGGCAAATGTGCATCTGCCCGTTCCGGCATTGAAAGCAGGTGCCGCAAAAATAGGCCGGGTCGACGATGATCGATGTGCCCGGTGCCAGCGTTCCGCCGGAGACGACTTTGCCCACCGATTCGTGGCCCATGATCCGGGGATAATCGACGGGAATGCCGCCCTGATAAATTTTCAGGTCGGTGCCGCAGATACCGGTCTCGGTGACCCTGACCAGGGTTTCGCCTTCGCCGGGTGCCGGTTGCTCAACATCCTGTGCCGAGACGTCCTTGGGGGCGGTCAGCACCATGCCTTTCATGTCGGGCTCTCCCTTGGCCGCGACGTTAGCGGGGCTTCACGGGGTATTTGGGCTCCTCGCCGGCGAGTACGGCGGCGACGTCACTGGCGACCGTGGTCTGAAGATCCAGCAAGGCGTCTTCGGAGTAGAACCCGGTGTGCGGGGTGATCACCACATCGCCGCGCCCGACGATAGGGTCGTCGGCGGCCGGCGGTTCGGACGGCAACACGTCGAGGCCGGCGCCGGCGATTTCGCCCGCGTCCAGCGCGGCGGCCAGATCGGCGGTATCGACCAGGGGTCCGCGAGCGGTGTTGATGAGGAACGCGGTGTTCTTCATCTTCTTGAAGGCGTCCATGTTGAACATCTTTTCGGTCTCGGGCGTCAGCGGCGCGTGGACGGAAATGTAGTCCGAATGCGCCAAGAGATTGTCAAACCCGACCTTGGTGACATTCAACTTCTGAAAAACTTCATCGGGGCAGTACGGGTCAGAGGCAATGACCTTCATGCCGAACGCCTGCGCCTTGCCGACAATTTGCTGCGGGATGTTGCCGAGGCCCAGGAGACCGAGAGTGCTTCCCCGTAACCGCGCGATCGGAACCACCGCCGGCATTTCCCAACGGCCGTCGGCGACCAGCTTGTTGGCGTACGGAATCTTGCGAGCCACGGACAGCAAGAGCGCCATCGCGTGATCCGAAACCTCGTCCAGGCAATAGACCGGTGCGTAGGTGACGACGATTCCCTTCTCGGTCGCCGCCCCGGTGTCGATGTTGTCGGTGCCGATTCCGAACCGGCCGATGGCTTTGCAGTTATTGAGGCCGGCAATGACGTCGGCGTTGATCTGGCCGTAGGTGACCAGCAGAGCGTCGGCATCGGCGGCCACCTCCAGGATGCCCTCCACGGTCGGCTCGGAAGCGAGCGTGAGTTCCGCATCAACGCGGGACAAGGCCTCCTTGGCAGGGTCGAGGCTGGGAAAAACGGTGTCGGTAACGGCTACATGGGTACTCATCAATCAATTCCTCACCGGATGAATTCGTGGGCCCGGAGGCGGGCAAATATCGGTTGCTAAAGTCGGGTGACATAGCATTGCCTCCCGGGGGTTGCCAGATAAATTTGGGCCAAATTCCGCGCCAATTCGGCACTTTCGGGTGCGCTCGGCGGACACTCAGGCAACGATGGGTTGGGCAATAATCCACAGACTGATCATCGTGTAGCCGACCATCAAAACCAGCATCGGGAGTTGGCTGCGGAGGGCCCGGCCGCGATCCCGGTAAAACTTCAGCGCCTCGGCATGGGCGAGATAGACGGCGGCCACGTGGCCGATGACAATCGCGCCGACGGAAATGAACCAGACCGACCTCGCGCTGACCACGGCGATGTCGACCTTATGCCCGGCGGTTCCAAACAGGTCCCAGCCGAACCCAAACGGATCCGAAATGCGCGAGATGAGAAGCTGTCCGTCGATGGCAAGCAGCGTGTAATAGTGGGAGAGGTGATAAGCGATAGCGATGGGGACGATGGAGTAGACCAGGATCCGTGCCAGTCGGAACGTGTCCCGGATGTCCCCGCCCATGGCGCTGACCGCTGCCATGAAAGTCAGATAGACGGCAATAAACAGGATCGGGAACGTGGCGAGACCGATCAATTCGACGATTGGCACGGCCAGCCGCCCGATGTCCTGAATCATGTAGAAGGCTTCGAGGGCGATGCGTTTTGATTGCTCGGTCTCTGTAAAGCCGTCCCAGCTAACCGTGGCCAAGAGCACCAGAATGAAGACCATCAGGCCGGCATTGGGCAGTTTGTCGACCCGCAACCCGACACCGGGCGGTCGGAGATTCCATTCCCGTCCCTCCGAGGTGGCCCGGCCCTCGGTGATGGAGAACCGCGCAAATGTTCCGAATACGTTGTGAAAGGCCTCGCCGCGCTCCAACCACTCCTCGCGGCCGGTGAGAAACATGCCTGTCCAGGTGACGACCGAATAGATGGTGAGCGCGACGGCGATATTTCGAGGGACCGCGCCGCCCGGCCAGGAGATTTCCATCCAAGCGAAGATGGCGAACAGAATGACGGCCGGCCAGGACCCCATCCCATTCGGGCACGCCAGGCCGCGAGACATCCGCCTGCCCGTTGCCGCTCCATAGATCTGTTCGACCCACAAGAAGAGCGTGTTCCAGGGATTAAGAAGCGCCCAGGCGTTGCCGATCAGCGAACATACGAATGCTAGTCCGACCCAGGCGATCACCCAGACCATGACCACCGAGAAATTCTGCAGAGGGTTTTGGTTGCCGGCATATCCGGTGGCGATGATCAGAACAAAGACCCCGACGAAAATCAGCCGAACGGCAAAGACCAAGACGGGGTGGGCCAAAATACGAAACGGCTGGGCGTTCAGCAGGTTGACTTTCGGTGGCTGGTCGTCGGGCCGATGACGCATGAATAGGGCGGCGACAACGAACGACAAGGCAACCACCGCACCGGCGCCAAAGAGGAAGAACGGCAGCGGCACCGGTAAATCGAAGCGTTGACCGAACGCGTGCGCGGCGGCCGGGCCTGCCGGCGTGGCGAGCAAGAGCGCCGCGAGGCCGAGGGTAGGTATGTGGGTCACGCTCAAGATGGTATGCCGAAATTCAGATAATTCTATCGGGAATGTTGAGGATCATACCGGGTTCGTATTATTCGTTAAGTTCACTTTTGGTCGCGCGGGTCCGCCGGTTCGGACCCTTGACTTGACCAGGACGGACAAGTACACCACCGCAGTCTTATATAAGACTAAAAAAGATGTGGTTATTGGGCCGGCGGAATTTACGGTACCAAGGCAGCAAACGGACCGAAGATCCGAGCTGTAAGTTGATAAGAAGGGAAGCCTCAGTTGGACGACACCGACGCCGAGACGTCCGAGAAGCACCTTAACTATAATTCGGTTGCCGCGCTGATATTCATCGCGCTGTCCATCGCCCTATGGGTCCTGATTCCCGATCAGGTTGACAAGCCGCTCATTCGCGTCGTCGGAGACGTCTCCCTGCCGGCGGAACTCTTCCCCCAGGTCATCGCCGTCGGCATCTTTGTGCTCGGTATTTGGTTTTTCTGGAAAAGCCGGTCGCTACATCAACGGAATGAACTTCGTGATCTCGACCGGGAAGCAATTACAAATGTAGCGGTGACCGCCGCCTGCATGGCCTGCTATGTCTGGCTCATGGTCAATGTCGGCTTCGTGCTGGGCAGCATTATCATGATCTTCGTGGTCTCGACCTATTTCGGAAACCGCAACTATTGGGCGGGCGCGCTGGTCTCCATCATTGTGCCCTTTGTGCTGTTTGTGCTGTTTACGAAGGTGCTGGTAACGTCATTGCCGCCGTTTCCGATAGACGAGGCCGTTCCCAGCAACTGGGCAATTTATGAGCCGTTGAAGTGGCTCAGCAACAAATCGATATTTTAGGGCGGCACTGACGCATGTTTGAGGCATTCATCGGCGGCTTTGGAATCCTGTTCAACCCGGAAACGGTGTTGATGACGTTCCTGTTGATTGCCGCCGGCTTGTTCCTGGGCATGTTCGTCGGCGCCCTGCCCGGCTTCACCACGCTGATGGCGATGGCGATCCTGCTGCCGATCTCGTTCTTTCTTCACCCCCTGCTGGGAATTCCGTTTTTGATCGGTGTTTACAAGGGCGGAATTTACGGAGGCAGTATTCCGGCGATCCTGGTGTCGATGCCAGGTACGGGCGCGGCGGTTGCGACGACCTTCGATGGTCCGCCCCTAACCCGGAAGGGGAAGGGGCGGAAGGCTCTGGAGACTGCGTTGTTTTCATCGGTGATCGGGGACACCGCGAGTGACATCTTCACCATTGCCTTGATCGGTCCCATCGCCGCTGTCGCGCTTCTTATGGGGCCGCCCGAGTTGGCCGCCGTCCTGTTTTTGGCGTTGATTGTCATTTCGGCTACGTCCAGCGGCGTATTTGTCAAAGGCCTGCTGATGCTCGCCATTGGTTTGTTCTTCGCCATGATCGGTCAGGATCCCATCGGCGCGCTGTCTCGATTCTCGTTCGGAATAACCTCGGTGGAATCCGGTATCCCGCTGCTGCCCATGCTGATCGGCGTGTTCGCGCTTCCCGAGATTTTTGCCGGCATCGAGAAAAAAGCGTCCCAGATCGTCAGCGCCGAGGGATTGAAGATTTCCGGGGAACGCCTCACCTTTGCCGAATTCAAGAGCTGTCTTCGTACGATTGGCCGGTCCACCGTGATCGGCACCACCATTGGGATGGTGCCCGGCGTTGGTCAGGTGGTGGCGGCGTTCATGGGCTATGCGGCCGCCAAGAGCGCTTCCGATCATCCGGAAAAGTTCGGCCAGGGCGAGCTTGAAGGTGTGGCCGCGGCCGAGGCGGCCAACAATGCGGTCAACGGCCCGACGCTTGTGCCCTTGCTGACGCTCGGGATTCCAGGCGACAACCTCACGGTCATTCTTGTCGGCGCGTTCATTGCGCATGGCATGCGGCCCGGCCCTCAACTCATGGAGGAGCAGGGCTCGCTCGTATTTGCCATTCTGCTCTCCATTATTCTCGCAAACATTCTATTCCTGTTCATCGGCTACGTGTGCATTCCCTTCTTCGCGAAGGTGGTGACGATCAGGAAATCCTTTTTGTTGCCGCTGACACTTGTGTTTGCGTTTGCCGGCTCGTGGGTGTTCCGGGGACAGCCCTTCGATCTCGCCGTCCTGGTTTTCTTCGGCGTCTTTGGATACTTGGCCAAAAAACTGCATTTCGACGTAACGCCCATGGCCATGGGCTTCATCTTGGGGCCGACACTCGAGTATTCCTTTGGTCAGACCGTGACCTTGGCGCAGGGGGACCTGTTGACCTTCGTTACTTTGGAGCGTCCAGCGACCGCGGCCATCCTGGCGTTGACGCCGTTGCTGACATATTTGATGTGGCGGCGCAATAACCGGCTCCGAAGACAATACGGTCAGGGGGTAGCCGGGGGCGGCGACTGACGGTGAGCCACTTGACCACATCCCACCGGATGTAGTCTTATATAAGACCTTAGGGTCAAAAATTGATTTACCGATCCCTGTTTTACAGGGAACAATATTGAAGTGAGACGACCAACAGAGAGGAAAGACAATGCGGATAACCAAATTATCCAAACTACTTCTGGGTGCTCTTCTCGTATTCGGTCTGCTCGGCGTCGATGACGTCCGGGCCGAATTTCCCGAGAAGCCCATTACCATGATCATGCCCCTTGGTGCGGGCGGATCTCACGACCGGAACGCGCGGGTGTTCACCTCCGTCATTCCGCAATATCTCGGCAATGCGATGATCGTGAAGCTGATGCCGGGCGCATCGGGCCAGACCGGTACGGCCGCCGCCGCCAAGGCAAAGCCGGATGGGTATACGCTCCTGTTCTCGCACAATTACTTCGATCAGTTGCAGAAGCATGTGAAAAAGCTTCCCTATGACACCGACAAAGATTTTGTCACCGTCGCGAAGCTGAACTCCGGTTTCTTCTCGATCATCGTGGGTGCCGACAGCCCGTTCAAGTCGTTCCAGGATCTCGTAGCGGCGGCCAAAGCCAAGCCGGGTACGATCAAGTTCGCTCATTCGGGCAACTGGGGCGCCACCCACGCGCCGGCCCTGCAGCTGTTCACCGAAGCGGGCATCGCCGACAAGATCGTCATGGTGCCGTACAAGGGTGGCGGACCCTCCATGGCTGGTTTCCTGCGCGGCGAAGCTGACTTCACCATGCAGTTCAAGTCGACCATTCTCGGCCAGGGCGATAAGGTTCGTGTGCTGATCAGCGCCGGGGAGAAGAGCGACTTCAAAGGCGTGCCGACCTTTAAGGATCTGGGCTACACCGCCGATATCGGTCAGATGCACCGCATTCTGATGGCGCCGCGCGGCATTCCCGCCGATCGCCTGCAGAAACTCCGCGATGCCATGGCCGCCATTCAGAAAGACAAGACGTACCTGCGTCTGGTCAAAGCCATCGGCGAGGTTGCGAACTTTGAGAGCGGCGAAGATTACGAGAAGCGCCGCCCGAAACAGAGCGTTGCCTACAAGAACATGATCAAGGGCTTGGCCTCCAACTAAGCCAGATTGGTTCCGGAAATGGCATCCCCTCCGGGGGATGCCATTTTCATATTTACCTACGGTGACCGGACAGGGGCGAGGGCCACGCTGCTCTCGGCCAATTCCAGTCTTATATAAGACTTCAAGGACAATTTCCGGCTTTGGCCGGGGTTTCAGGGATTAGGGGCATGTACAAACCGATTAACGTGGCGATTGTCGGCACCGGCTGGTGTGGCGGCATACGCGCGGCAAGCTGTGCGGATAATCCGCTTATCGACGAACTCCACATTGCAGAGACCAACCCGGAGCGTCTCAAGGAAGTTCAGTCCATGACCGGCGCCGTCACGGCGACCGCGGACTACGAGGAACTCCTGAAGAAGGATGAGATTACGGCTGTCATCATCTCGGCCACCCCTGAGACCGCCCACTACCCGATGGCCAAAGCGAGCATGGAGGCCGGCAAGCACGTCTTCCTGGAAAAGCCCATTGCGTTGACCCTCGCTGAAGCGGACGAACTGGTGGACCTTGCCAAATCAAGGGACCTCAAATTCACCATCGGCTACTCCCAGCGTTTCAATCCAAAATTCGCCTATGTCGCCAAATCCATCGCCGACGGTACCATCGGCAAACCGGTGAGCGCGTTGGTCAGCCGCCATATTACCCGGGGACTGGGGAATAAGATCTCCGGCCGAATCAGCCTGTCACCGGCCGCAATGGAGGCGACCCACGACATCGATTTCGCCCTTTGGGCCATGGGCGGCGCCAAGCCGGTCCGGGTGTATTCCCAGTCGGCCTACGGCATCATGAAGGAAAAATCCGGGCTCGAAGATACCCAGTACATTATCGTCACGCTCGACAACGGCGTGGTCATCAATATTGGTGCGGGCTGGACCATGCCGCCAAACTATCCGAACTATTCCGGCACTTGGATCGAGTTTATCGGAACCGACGGCATGCTGACCGTCGACGATACGCACCGCGACGTTTTGTGGAACACGGTGGAGAAGGGTATCCAGCTTCCCATGTCGACCATGCCGGGTGAGTTCGTCGATCACGTCTACGCCGGACCGATGGTCGCCGAGACCGTTCACTTCATTGACGCGGTCGCCCGTGACCGGGCCGTCATGGTGACGCCGGAGGAGGCCCGAACGGTGATGGAGGTCTATATCGCCGCCGACATGTCGGTGGCGCGCAACGAGCCCATCAATCTGCCCCTCAACAGCCGCGATTTGCCGGCAGCCGCCGAGTAGGCTCTCACATTCTCTTCTTGGGGGCTCTGCGCCGGGGCTTCGCCTTTTTGATTTTGTCGAACTCCCGGTAGACTAGCGTGAAATCCTCTTCGGACATGCCGAGGGACATAGCCTGCGCCAAAAAGGTGTGAGTATCGGCGCCCAGCTTGGCATCGACCCCCAGAGCCTTGGCGAGATCAACGGCCATGCCCGTATCCTTGTAGAGATTGTAGACCCGCGACCGCCCGTCCCATTTCTTGTTGAGGATGTGGTTGGGAAACCGCGCCTGGCTGGCGTTGGAACGGGCGTTTGAAGCGTTGAAGACGTCGACCAGGTCGGCGAGCTCGATCCCTGCTTTCTCCGCCATTCGTCCGCCTTCGCAGGTGGCCAGGAAGACGGCGTGGCAGACCATGTTGTGGATGAGCTTGGTGGTGTGTCCGGCGCCTGACGGGCCGAGGTGGAACAGCTTGCCGGCGATCGCCTCGAGATGACGCTTGGTCCGCCCGAAGGCCCTTTTGTCGCCGCCGATCATCAATGTCAGGGTTCCCTTGTCGGCACCGCCGGCGCCGCCGCTCATGCCCGCGTCCAGATAGGCGATGTCCTTGCGTGCCGCCTTTTGCGCGAGCTTCCTGGTCTCCACCGGGTCGGATGTCGTAAAATCATAAATGATCAGGCCCTTCTTGGCCGTGGCGAATATTCCGTTGCGGCCAAGGCAGTGTTCTTCGATCTCGGGCGTCGCCGGCACGGCGAAGATGATGATCCGGCACCGGGCCGCCATCTCCTTTGGTTCGGCAATGGCTGCATTCTTCAGTTTGGAGAAATTTGCCTGTGCCGACGGGTCGGGATCCCAAACGCGGGTCGGATAACCCGCCTTGGCGAAGTTGCGGGCGATGCCGCCGCCCATATTGCCGAGACCGACGACTCCGATAACGGGCAAACCCTGTTTGCTTTTGGCCGCCATCAGTCCTTCTTCCGCACGCAATTGGCGGCGCGTTCCATCGAAGCGCACACGGCCGCCGCATCTTGATCGCCGTACCCTTGCGCTACCGCGGACAGATAGGTCTGCAGCGCCGCGTGATAGATCGGCGTCGGCACCTTCATTGCCGCCGCGTGACCTTGGATGAACTCCCGATCCTTCATCGGGATGGAGAAGTTGCTGCCCTCGTAGTCGTAGTCGTTAGCGACCATCAAGGCGCCGCGGACCTCGAACATGGATGAGGACGAGCCTGAGCCGCCAATGACCTTGTGAAATAGCTCCGGGTCCAGGCCCGACTTCATCGCCAGCACCATGACCTCGGCGGCTGCGGCATTGTGGACGAGATTCAGAATATTGCCGCAGAGCTTGGTCTTCATTCCGTTACCGAAGGGGCCGACATAAAACGTGCGATTGGCGAACCCCCGGAGGATCGGCTCGATTTCCGCGTAGGTGTCTTCATCGCCGCTGCCGAAGGCGGTCAGTTTTTTTTGCTCGGCCATCATGCGGTTACCGCTGACCGGGCAGTCCATGGCGGTGTAACCGGCGCCCTCGACCGTGTCCCGGAAGGCCTCCTTCTCGGCGACGGGAAAGGTGCTCGTTTCGATCACCACCTTGCCGCTGCCGTCCTGGCTGGCGAGTTGGGCAGCAACATCGTGGAGCGCCTTGAGGCTCGGCAGACAGGTGACGATCTCGCCGGTCAGCAACGCGGCCTCGGCTGCCGAGTTCGCCGCCGTCATGCCCTGCTCGGCGAGTGCCGACATCGCCTCCGGCCGGATATCATATCCGACGACGCCAAATCCGCTGTCGACAAGGTTCGGTACCATGGCCGAGCCCAATACGCCCAGACCGACGAACCCCACATCCGTACTCATGACGGAACCTCCCAACTGAAACTGAAATTCGCCGGGCGCTTAGCCGCGCTCGGAGACATAGTGATGGTTTGATGTATTGCAGCGGCTGACTCGCCATTCCACCGGCCGTCCGTCAATGGTCATCGACATCCGGTCGATCTGCAACAACGGTGCGCCCGCCTTGATGCCGAGAAGCCCGGCCTCTTTCCTGGTGGCGCTGACGGCCGAGATCAGCTCCCGCGCCTTGGCAACGGTGACCCCGTAGATGGATTGATAGAACCTGAAAAGATTATTGGGCGGTTGAAGTTCGATGCCAAAATCCGGGAACAGTTCCTGGGGCAGCGCAATTCCCTCAACGATGCACGGCACATTCTGGAACGAACGGACGCGGGTAAACCGCACCACTTTGGCGCCGGGCTCCAGCTCCAGCCGGTCGACCTCGTCCTTGGTCGGGTCAGTCTGCTCGCAATCCAGGAGCTCGCTCTCGGGCAAGGAACTGGAGCCGTCCTTTCCCTGTATCTTGAAAAAGAAGAACAACGCACGGCGCTCGGTGTGTTCGGAGACGAAGGTTCCAAGTCCCTGACGCCGGTAAAGCAGGTTTTCCGCGACCATGTCGTTGAGAGCCTTACGGACCGTCCCCTGACTGACGTCCAACTCCGCCGCCAGCTGCATTTCGCTGGGCAGCGCGTCGCCGGGCTTCCAGACGTTATCGACCAGCCGCCGGCGGATGATATTGTCGACCTGCTGGTAGAGCGGCAGGGAGCGTCGCCGCTTCTTGACCGCCGGCCTTTTCGCCGATTTCGCGGTGGATCGTTTTTTGGCCGCCGGCCGCGCCATGATGCCGCTGAGCCTCCCCGGAAGCGGAAAAATAGATTATAGTCCAGTATGCTATGAGCAAACCCGGATCGCAATCCGCGTGGTTCCCGGGTCTAAATGTCAGGTGAGGAAGCCCAATGTCCGAAACGATCGTATTGAAGATCGACGAAGCCCCCGTGCATGCCCGTGGCGACGGGGTGGAATCCACGCTGCTGGTCGCCAACAGCCGTTGCGGTGCGCCTTTTACGTCCGGGATCACCAGATTTCCGGCCGGCCAGAAGGTGCCCATGCACTCGCACAATTGCGATGAGCAGGTCACTATTCTCGAAGGTCAGGCCGATCTTGACGTGGATGGAAAGCTGACGCCGGTAAAGGAACTGGACACCACCTACGTCGAGGCCGGCAAACCCCATCGGTTTCTCAACACGGGCGGCGGTCCCCTGACTATCCTGTGGGTCTATGCTTCGACGAACGTAACTCGCACGTTTACCGAGACCGGCAAAACGGTCCCGCACCTCTCCGAACAAGATCTGGTCACCCCGTAGCGGACGAATCGGCGAGACAGCTTCAGGGGACCACCATGAGCGATGCCGGAAACTATACGGCGGCGCAGATCTCGGAATTTATCCAAGACGCGCTCACAACAGCCGGAATGCCGGCCGACGACGCCGCAAAGGTGGCCGGTCTGATGGCGGACGCCGACTTGAACGGGTCGGATGGGCACGGCATCTTTCGTTTGCCCGGCTATCTGAAGCGTATCAAATCCGGCGGCCTCAATCTGACCCCGGACATTCGGATCGAGCGGGAGCGGCCCGGGATGGCCCTGGTAAATGGCGACAACGCCCAGGGTCATCTGGTGATGAGCTATTGCGCTGAAACCGCCATCGCGAAGGCGAAGACGACCGGCGTTGCGTGGGTCGGCGCCCATCACAGCAATCACGCGGGACCGGCCAATCTGTACGCCAAAATGCCGCTTGCCCACGACATGATCGGTCTCTATGTCGCCATCGGGAATGCCAATCACTTGCCGCCCTGGGGCGGGTTGGAGATGCTCTTGAGCACCAACCCCATCGCCATTGCGGTGCCGGCCCTCGACCGGCCGGATGTCGTTCTCGATATGGCTACGACCGTTGCGGCCTACGGCAAAGTAAAGACCGCCGCCCAGCGTGGCGAGCAAATGCCCGAAGGCTGGATGATGGGACGCGACGGCAAGCCGCTGACCGACCCCACCAAGGCGGATGACGGATTTCTGCTGCCGATCGGCGGGGCCAAGGGATATGGCCTGGCGTTGATGTTCGGCCTGCTGGCGGGGACGCTCAACGGCGCGGCTTTCGGAAAGGACGTTGTCGATTTCAACGCCGACTTCGAGACAACGACCAATACCGGGCAATTTATCGTCGCCATCGACATTTCCGCCTTCGGCGATGTGGACGGCTTCAAGCGGCAGGTCGACGAGGTTGTGGACCAAATGAAAGGCTCACCGACCCTGCCGGGCTTTGACGATGTCTTGCTGCCTGGCGAGCAAAGTCATAAGAAACGTGTGTACCGAGAGGCAAACGGTATTCCGCTCCATGCCTCTTTATTGAAGGCCCTGAACGCGATGGCGGACGAATTCAATATCGCCCGCCTGGATCAACGATAAGCCGGGAGAATTTTCTTAATGTCCATTTCAATGCATCATCTTGTCCGGACCGAAACCGAGCAGTTGCTCACCGGAATGCTCAACGTTCTCGACCACGCCGAAGGGCTGGTAAAGGATGGCAAGGCCGAGGAAGCCGATTTGATGGCCAGCAAGCTGGCGCCGGATATGTTTTCGCTGTCTTTGCAGGTGTGGCGCGCCGCGGACCATGGCCGGGCGGCTGCGCGGCTGGCCGGGCGGGAAACGCCGCCGTTCACCGATATGGGCGAACTCGGCATCGCTGAGGCGCGGGCTAGGGTCGAAGAAACAATGACACTCATAAAATCGGTAACCGAGGATGAACTTGACGGTGCCGAGGACAGGACCATCGAGATCATTGCCCGCGGCGAGCCGACCCGCTTCAAGGGCGAGGACTATCTTCTCCGGATCGCCATCCCGCAGATCGCCTTCCATGTCACCACCGCCTACGCGATCGTCCGCAACGCCGGCGCTGAACTCGGCAAACGCCACTATTTGTGCGACGCATTCGACTACACACTGAGCTAGGAGCCTGCCGCCAATGTCCGAACCCATCACCCTCGAGGTGTTCACCGACTACGTCTGACCTTGGTGTTATCTCAGTACCGGGCGTATTGAAAAATTACGAGACACCTTCGACGTCAGCGTCGAGTTCGTGCATTTTCCGCTTCACCCGGAGACTCCGGACGAGGGCCAGACCCTTGAGGAACTGTTCGCAGGCCGCGACTACGACATCGATGCGTCCTACCGGCGGATGAAGGGCTTGATGGACGCCGAAGGCCTCGATTACGGCAAGCGTACCCACACCTACAATAGCCGGCTCGCACAGGAGTTGGGTAAGTGGGCGGAAACCCAGCCGGGCGGCGAAGCGATCCACATGGCGCTGTTCCGCGCCTACTTCGTGAACAACCGAAACATCGGTAATCCCGAGGTGCTGATGGAGATCGCCCGGGAAGCGGGTCTCCCCGAAGACGGTGCCCGCGAGGTGATCGAGGAGCGGACCTTCGAAGCCGCCATCGACATGGACTGGGCCAAATCGCGGCAGTATGGCGTCACCGGCGTCCCAACCTACGTAGCCGAGCATCAAGGCGTGGTCGGCGCCCAATCCTACGAGGTGCTGGAGCAGTTCATTGACGGTGTCGGCGCCCAAAGGAAAGAGTGACCGGCCAGGGAGAGGCAGACGTGGATGCCATCAACGATCCTAAATCCGCGGTGACGGGCGACGAACTCATCCAGCGGATCACCGACATGGTCCCGGCGCTTCGGGAGCGTCAACGCGCAGCCGAGGAGGCGGGCCGAATCCCTGAGGAGACCATCGGGGACCTCAAGCGGGCCGACCTGTTCCGGGCCATCGTGCCAAAGCGCTATGGCGGTCATGAGGTTGATTTCAAATATATTCCGCAAATTTTCCGCGAGCTGGGACGCGGCTGCATTTCCACCGGATGGACCATGGGGTTCCTCATCTACCACAATTTCCAGTTCGGCCATTACCCGGTGGAGGCCCAGGACGAAGTGTGGGGCGGCGAGCCCGGTTACACCATGGCGGCTGGGCAGGTTATGCCGAGCGGGACGGCCGAGCGCGTCGACGGCGGCTTTCGGCTGACCGGCCGGTGGGGGTACGCGACCGGAATTCTTCACGGCGACTACATGGCCCTGGCGGCGCCGGTAGCCGATAGCGGCGATCCGGCGGAAATGCGGCGGTTCTTTGTACCGGCAGGCGAGTTCAAGATCCTCGACACCTGGGATGTTTCGGCGATGGCGGCAACTGGCAGCCACGACGTGGAGTTAGACGGCACATTCGTGCCAGAGCACCATTCGGTGTTGATAGGTGATTTGCGCAATGGCCAGGCACCGGGGCTGGAGGTCAACGCCGACCCTGTGTGGCGGGTGCCGCTCCTGACTTTCATGGTCTACGGCGCGGTCGGCCCGTTGATGGGCGGCGCCGAGGCGGTATGTGAACTCGTCTGCGAGGTCCTCGAGGGTAAGACCAACGCCTACTCATACGCTGCCATGGACAAACAGATGTCCACCCGGGTGCGAATGGCCCAAAACCAGATGACCGTGGAAGCGGCCCGCCGTTTGTTCGACACCAGCATTCAAGAAGTTTCGGACAAAGTCGCCCGCGGCCATGAATTCAGCCGCGAAGAACGCATCAAGGCGCGGATGGTCGCTTGTCACGTCGCTCGCACGTGCCATACGGTGGTCAACGATATGGCGCGCGAGGCCGGTTCCCGGGCGATCTACAATGACTCGCTGATCCAGCGGTTCCAGCGCGATACCAATGCGCTGGCCACCCACGCCATCTTTGACCTGGACCACGTCGGTGACATCTATGGCGGCGTCCTGTTGGGTCAGGAAATCCCGCCCAACGTCATGCTTTAGGCGGCGCCTACTTGTAAAATTCTGCCGGATCGATAGGCAGCGGAACTTCTTCGCCCCGCTTCGCGGAGAGATCCATGGCCATGGTATGCATGAGGTTGTTGTGACCGTCGAGCGCTGAGGCGTGCGGCGTCGGCAGGCCCATCATGATGCGGCCGAACCAGCCGATGGTTTCTTCGCGCATCGGACCGTAGAGCTGGTTGTTCCAGAGATCGCCGGGCGGGTAGCTGGTCATGAATTCGACGTGACGTTCGGCGGGCTCGAACCCGTCCGGCACGTAGCCGCCGCCCAGTTCCTCCGTGGTCGCGACAACCAGGTCCCGATGGGTGTCCTCGATGTCGATAACGCCCTTGGACCCGACGATGCCGATCTCCAGGCCATAAACGGCGCCCGGCCAAACCTCGGGCAGACTCCACGAGATATTCATCGAGAAGATGGTGTCGTCATCCATGGTGAAGATGCCGAAGGTGGAGTCCTTGGTGCCCCACTCGGACAGCACCGGATCGACGGACTTGGCGTAGATGGACTTTGGCGTCTTGCCTTCCATCAGCCACATGGACATGTCGAGGGAGTGGGTGCCGGACACCACCATCGGCGTCAAATTATGCCGCTCGTTGGTCTTGGCGATGGTGGCGATGGGCACCATCCGGTTCATGAAGGCGCGGGTCGCGACCGAGTGCACGTCACCGATCTGGCCGGTTTGGAGGCGTTCCTTGACGGTGAGGAAACGGCGGCGAAAACGCTGGGTGTAGCCGATGCAGGCATCCAGACCTTCACCGGTGATGGCGTCGAGGATCTGTTTGGATTCACGTGCTTCAGTTGCCAGCGGCTTTTCAATAAACAGTTTGTGGCCCTGTTCGACCGCCAGCAGCGTCGGCTCGGTATGTTTGTTTTCTTCGGTGATAATCATCACCGCATTAACTTCCGAACGCTTGATCAGTTCCTCGGCAGAGGTGGTGAAGAAATCAGCCTTGGTATCCTCCGCCAGCTTACGGCCGAGGGGTTCATTAATATCCGCGAGGCCGAGCCACTTCACCCCCGGATATTCGCGCGCATACTTTGCGCGGATGCGGCCAATGGTGCCGCAGCCGACAATTGCCAAGCCGATCTCATTTACCGTGTCAGTCATACATTCAATCCTTTAATTCGGAGGCCGGCGCCTACTCCCCCCGGCGCCGGAGTTCCGCAAAATTATTGTCTGCCGTGGATTAATCAATCCCCGGATCACATGTTCGATATGGGGGTGGTTTCCGATTGGTGCGTTATGTGCAAGTGGGTGCTGTGTTCAAACCAAGGCGATAATGTTGTTTATGGTCTTATATAAGTCTATCCCTTAGAAGGACGGTGTGTAATCGTTTGCACAACGCCCGTAAAGGGCAACAGGTAGGTTACTTCGTTCGTATTCGTGACGGCTGCTTTTGCGGAATGGTTGCGAGTGTTTCACCCAAGTGCCTTAGGGAGGCGTTTATGAAGAGAGTACTCAAATATTCAATGGCGGCCGTCGCGGCTGTTCCGTTGGTGGCAGCGGCGATGACTGCCAACGCGCAGACCGTTAATGTCGGCGCGGCGGCCAACGTCGGCGGTCTGATCGTGTTTGTCGCGCAGGCGAAGGGCTTCTTCGCGGCCAACGGCATTGACGCCAAAGTCGTGACCCGGAACACCGGCGGCGCGCTCACCAAGTCGCTCCGTGCCGGCGAGATGGATTTTGCTCCGGCTGCGTTCACCAACCTGCCGGCGGCGCTGGAGCGCGGCTTTAAGGTCCGCGGTTTCGTGGGCTACACCGGCGGTTCATTCCTGAAATCGACCAGTGACGACTTCGTCGGTATCGCGGCGCGCGCCGGTACCGGCATCAAGACCATCAATGATCTCAAGGGCAAGAAGGTCGGCGTGACGTTTGCCAGCACCGGCGATCTGTATCTCCGCACCGTCCTCGAGAAGAATGGCATCACCACCCGTGACTATCAGCGCATCAACACCCGTCCGCCGAGCCTCGTCTCGGTCCTGGATACCGGTGGCGTGGACGCGATCGTCGCCTGGGAGCCAAACCTCACTCGGGCGCTCGACAAAGTGAAGGGGGCGACCCTCGTGTCCCGCGGCGGTGACCACGTCTGCTTCTGCGCCGGCCTCCACGGCCTGCCTGACAAGGTCTATGCGGACCGCAAGAAGACCCAGGGCGTTGTCGACGCCATGGCGCAGTCCGCTTGGTATATCCGCCAGCCCAAGAACGCCGATGAGGTCGCCGAAATCGGTTCCCGGTTCATCCGCGGCGCCGACAAGAACCTCGTGAAGCGGACCATGAAGCACATCGTCTTCGACGTGCGGATCGGCGAGAACACCAAGAAGGCCTTCAACTTTTCGGTCAAGCAGTTGATCGCCCAGAAGAAGATGAAGAAACCCTATGATCCCGATCAGTACTTCGACTTCTCCTTCATCAACGACACGATGAAGAACCATCCGGAGTGGTTCGCGGACCTCAGCAAGAGCTAGCCGCAGGCCGTAGGCCGAACAAATGATGGCGGGCGTGAGGTTGCTCGCGCCCGCCATTGTTGCAATGAAATAATCGTAACGAGCGCTGCCATGAATTCGATGACGCCGAAACTCGTTGTTGAGGGCCTGACGCACTATTACCCGGACGAATATACCGGCGAGTCGGTCCACGCCTTGGAAGACGTTAATTTAGAGCTTTACGAGGGAGAGCTGGTTTCCGTCGTCGGCCCCTCGGGCTGCGGAAAATCCACCCTCCTGAACATCCTCGCCGGGCTGCTGCCCTACAAAATCGGTACGGCGAGCGTTGACGGCAACATTATTCATGGTCCAGGTCCCGAACGGGGTGTCGTCTTTCAAGAGCACGCCATCCTGCCGTGGCGTACGGTTGCCAAGAATATCGGTCACGGCCTGGAGATCCGCAAAGTACCGCAGGCCGAGCGGGAAAAGCGGGTCCAGGAGTTCATCGATCTCGTCGGCTTGACCGGGTTTGAAGAGAAATTTCCTCACGAACTTTCCGGCGGCATGAAGCAGCGCTGCCAAGTGGCCCGCACCCTTTGCTCCGATCCGGTGGTCATGCTGATGGACGAACCGTTCGCGGCGGTGGATGCACAAACCCGCATCACCCTTCAAGAGGAGCTTAACCGGATCGCCATGGCGACCCACAAGACCATCCTTTTTATCACTCACTCGGTGGAGGAGGCGGCGTTCTTGGCTGATCGCTGCGTGGTATTTTCGGCGCGGCCCGGCCGTTTGAAGGAAATCGTCGAGATTGGCATCCCGCGTGAGCAGCGCAACTGGACGGATATGAACGATAACGCGATTTTCATCGCGGCCCGCGACCGAATTCTCGCATCGGTGCGGGAGGAGGTATCCATTGCAGTCGAGGAGTAGCATGGACCGACTGTGGTGGCATTTTCAGCAACTGCTGAAAATCGACGCCATGAACTTGGTCATCTTGGTGGTCGTTGTCCTCATCGGGTGGACGATCATCTCGGAGACCATCCCCAATCCGGCGCGCTATCTGCCATCGCCATTGGCTGTTTCGTTGTCGTCGGTGGACATGCTCGTCAAAGGGCTGCTGCCCAGCTACTACAGCGATACGCTGGTGCGGCTCATCGTCGGAAGCTCTATCGGATTGGCGGCCGGTATCCCGTTCGGATTGCTGCTCGGTTTGAACAAGACCGTCGCGGACATGTTCCACCCGATGATGAACTTCTTCCAGTCGGTCTCGGGCATCGCCATCTTTCCAATCGTGGTGATTTGGTGGGGTAACTCGGACACCACGGTTCTTGCGGTCATCCTTTACACCAGCTTCTTCCCGATCGCCTTCAACGTTTTGTCAGGCGTTCGCGAAATCCCAATTCGCTACGTCAATGCGGCGCGGACCATGGGCGCCAGCAAATATCAGATCATGAAAGATGTGCTTTTTCCGGGCGCCATGCCGCACATCGCGACGGGTTCCCGCCTTAGCATCGGCTTTGCTTGGCGGGCGGTGATCGCAGGTGAAATGCTGGCCGGCCGGCAGGGCCTGGGCTGGATGATTTTCACCGGCCAAGACGCGGATCGGACCGCTGAGGTGATTCTGGGCATGGTGATGATCGGCCTGACCTGGATCATTCTCGATCATTATCTGCTGCGGCCCATTGAAGCCGACACCATCGAGAGATGGGGGCTGGTGCAACGATGAGCACGGCCGTCGGAAGTCTCTCCATTGCCATTCAGCGGCGCTTTGGGCGCCAGCGGCTCCGCAAGATCATGCTGGGGTCCATCCCGTTCGCGGTGATGATTACCATTTGGCACGCCAATACTGTGTTCGAGTGGCTGCCGCCGGTCTTCATTCCGCCCATCGGTGATGTCTGGGAGGCGATCTTCTTCCTGCAGGAGGATTGCGCCGGGTTCGTCGCTCTGGTCATGCTGGACAATAGCTGCCTGATCACCACCCATGTGTTTTCCAGTGTTGGACGGGTGATATTGGCAGCCGTTGTCGGTCTGCCGCTGGGTATCGCCTTCGGCATTCTTTGCGGGATGAGCCGGACGCTCTCCAAATTCCTCGAGCCGGTCGGCGTGTTCGCCAATTCGATCTCGGGTATCGCCTGGATTCCGCTGGCGATCGTGTGGTTCGGCGTTGGCTGGGTGACCACGTTGTTCATCATGCTGAACACAATTTTCTGGCTGATGTTCTTCAACTCCATGCTTGGCGTACGTTCGGTCGCCAAGGTCTACGAGGAGAGTGTGCTGACGATGGGCGGCAGCCGCTGGGATGTGATCAAGCAGGTCTATTTGCCGGGGGCCATGCCCTCGATCATCACCGGCATGCGCATGTCCATGGGGTTCGGCTGGCGGGCGCTGATCGCGGCCGAGATGATCGGCGGTGACAGCGGACTTGGGTTCATGATCTTCACCTCCGCCGCCGAGTTTAAGATCGAAGAGGTCTTCCTCGGCGTGATCTTCATCTCCATCATCTTCATGGCCACCGACAAGTATCTGTTGGCGCCCCTGGAGAAGTGGACGGTGGAGCGTTGGGGACTGGTCTGGAGGCCGACCTAGGATGGCGCGTGCACAGACCGACGCCGAGGGCAACGTTCTCGAGGGCGAATATCAGTCGGGTGTGGTCAGCGAGACCGGCTTCAGGCGGCGGCGCTGGTATCACCGCCGGGACGTCCGGTTTGTCAGCTTGGTCGCGGCTTTCATTATCGCATTCCAGTCATATGGGTACATTACCGGTCCGTCCCGTATCAGTGACGACGTTCAGGCGCGTATTGATCAAGGGGCTGAAACCATAGATGTCCTCGTCACGGCGAATTTCAGAGCCGAATCCTTCCATATGGAGATCTATCAGGAACTGGGCGCGCTGTCGGGCGAGGAGGGAGACGCGGTAATCGTTCGGAGAGTGTCGCCCGACGAAATTCGATTTCTGTCGCGGAAGTACTGGATCAAATCCATAGATTTGGCAAAGTAGCGCAGAACCAAATCGTATTACCGGCGAGGACCGCATGACACTCAAATATTCCGCCAACCTCGGGATGATGTTTACCGAGGAGGAAGATTCCGTCGCGCGCATTGGCGCGGCGGCGGCAGCCGGGTTCAAGGCGATCGAATTCCTTTTCATCTATGACCTGGACCTGGATGCCATCCGGCGCGAAATGGATGCCCATGAGCAGGATATGTCGGTGATCAATATCGCCGTCGGCGAAGGCATCCGGATGGGGCCGCTGGTGATGGCGGCACCCGGCAGGCAGGAGGCTTTCAAGGAAAACTTGGCGGCCGGGGTCAAATACGCCTCGGCGCTCAAACCCACCGGCTTCGTCATTCCGGCCTATATGCCGCCCGAGGGGGTTTCCCGCGCAGCGGCGATTGAAGTCTTTAAGGAAAACCTGCCGGCGGTCGGCGACGCCATGGGGGATATCGGCGTGCCGGTCCTGATCGAGGCGCTTAATCCCGATATCCGGCCCAATTCCATTCTTCGCGATACCGCCGAGATCATGGAGGTTATCGACGCCGTCGGTCATCCCAATATCGGCATCGAGTACGACGTTTATCATATGTACACGACGGAGCCGGACATGATCGCCGTCATTCGCGAACATCTCGACCTGATCGGCAACATTCAGATTGCCGATACGCCCGGCCGCGGTGAACCGGGAACCGGCGAGATCGACTACGGAACTTTTCTCAAGGATCTCGATGAACTGGGATACGACAAGTGGGTGGCGCTGGAATACATGCCGACGGTGCCGACACTCGACTCGCTCGAATGGATGAAAACGCTGGCGGCATAATTGCCTGCCGCTGAAAGACAATGGGGAGGGCGAGATCCATGGACTACGCACATGTCGGCAACAGCGGGCTCCGCGTTTCCGGAATCCGCCTCGGCTCGATGAATTTCGGGGCGACGGCCAGCGAGGCCGAAGCCCTGGTCAATAGCCTTGTTTCGTCCGGCCATCCGGCAACGCCGGGTTATAACTGGCCCATGTACGCGCCCCGCGGCCGTAACCCGATCATCAGTTAGGTAAAGCGCATGAAAGCTGTCTTGATGAAGGACTACGGCGGTGCCGACGTTCTGGATTTTGAAGAAACCGATGATCCCCTGCCCGCCGCCGGGCAGGTGACGGTCGACATTTACCGGGCGACCGTGAACCCGGCGGACTGGAAGGTTCGCGAAGGCCGCCGCCGGGACGCTGTTAAGGCGACGTTCCCTCACATTCTGGGTCGGGATTTCTCCGGCGTCGTCGCCGAACTGGGCGACGGGGTGTCCGGCCTGTCGGTCGGGGATGCCGTATTCGGGGTTACCGACACCGGTCAGGAAGGGTGTTATGCCGAACGCTTGGCAATCCGTGCCGATCTTTGCGGCAAGAAGCCCGACGCCATGTCGCACTCCGAAGCCGCGGCCCTCGCACTGACCGGCCTTACGGCCATGATTTCCATCGAGGAGTATCTCAAGCTGAAAAAAGGGGAAACCATCCTGATCCAGGGCGGTGCCGGCGGCGTGGGTAATTTCGCCGTTCAGTTGGCGCACCATATCGGCGCACATGTCGTCACCACCGCGAGCGGCCGAAACCATGATTACCTCAAGAGCCTCGGGGCCGACGAGGTGATCGATTACAACGAAGTGGATTTCACCGAAGCGGTAACAGACGTCGACGCGGTCTATGATCTGATCGGCGGCGAGGTTCAGGTGCTGTCGTATGGCGTACTGAAATCCGGCGGACGGCTGGCGTGGAACTCGCCACCGCCGGCGGACGCCGACGTGGGCCGGGACGACATCGAGGTCCTGCATCCGAATGTGGGGCGGGACGGCAAATATATGCGCCGGATCGCCGAGCTTTATTCGGACGGCGTGATTAAACCGCCGGAAATCCAGGAATTGCCGCTATCGGAAATCCGCGCCGGTCATGAATTGAGCGCCACCGGGCACGTCCGAGGGAAGATCGTCCTCGTCGTCCGTTAGACGACACCGTCTTCTCGAAGCACGGCGATCTCCTCGGCGCTCAACTCCGCCAATTCAGCCAGTACATCGTCCGTATCGGCGCCCAGAACCGGCGGCGGCGACTGCACCGCAGCCGGTGTATCGGAGAATCCGTACGGAATTCCCAGGGCACGGATCGGTCCTGCCGTCGGGTGATCCATCTCCACGACCATGTCGTTGGCAATTGCCTGGGCGCTCGCCAACGACTCGTCGACGGCATTGACCTTCGAACATGGAATACCCTTGGCCTCGAACAGGGCGATCCAGCCTTCGGCGGACCTTGCCGTGAGCGCCTCGATGATGCGGGGCTCCAGCTTCTCACGGTTCGTAACCCGCCCCGCATTGGTCTTGAACCGATCGTCCGCGGCCCACTCCGGATGTCCGACCAGTCCCGCGAACTTCTCGAACTGAGGGTCGTTGCCGACCGCCAGCGCGATATTCCCCTCGGCGCACGGATAGTCGGAGTATGGCACGACGTTCGGGTGGCCGTTGCCGAACCGGCCCGGCCGGCCGCCGCCGATCAAATGGTTGGACGCCACGTTGATCAGCATGGAGAGCGAGGTGTTGAACAGCGATAAATCAATCCTTTGCCCCTTGCCGGTGCGGTGGCGCGCCTGAAGGGCGGCCAGAATTGTCATCGCCGCGTATTGGCCGGTGCACACATCGACGATGGCGACGCCGAGTTTGGTCGGGCCGCCATCCTTGTCGCCGGTGATGCTCATGAGTCCGCTTTCGGCTTGCAGCAGGAAGTCGTAGCCCGGCATGCCGCCCTTGGGCCCCTTGTCGCCATAACCGGTGATCGAACAGTGCACCACCTGCGGCGCGTTCTCCTCCATCCATGCCCGGGTAAAGCCCCAACCGTCCAACTGGCCGGGCTTAAAGTTTTCGATCAAGACGTCGGCGCCGGCGAGCAGCTTGCGCAGGATTTCCCGCCCGCGCCCGTCTTTCAGATTGAGGGTCACGCTCCGCTTGTTGCGGTTGATACCCAGGAAATAAGCCGCTTCGCCGCCGGCGAAGGGAGGGCCCCAGGCACGGGTATCATCGCCCCGGCCGGGTTGCTCGATTTTGATGATCCCGGCGCCCATGTCGCCCAAATTCATGGTGCAGAACGGCCCGGCGAGTATCCGGGTGAGGTCGATCACCCGGATGCCATGGAGCGCACCCTGGACGTCCGAATTCATTGATCAGCCCCTGGGCGGCGCCATATTGCGGTCATTGGCCAGATCATCGAGATAGGTGTCGACCTTCTCTTTCCGCTGCAGCCGGAATTTGTGAAAATCGGCCGGCCGTTTCTCCAGGAACGCGTCCATGCCTTCCAGGGACTCCTCGGAGCCCCAGATCTCGGCCAGCAGTTCCATACCCTGCTGCCAGGACGCGTACAACTCGTCGGATTCGAAGTTGAGGGACTTCTTGGTTGCCCGCAGGGTCTGGCCCGAATAGCCCTTGATCTGCCGGCACCAGGCCTCTGTCTCCTCCCGAAGCCTGGCTTTGGGTACGACCTTGTTGATGAGGCCGATCTCGACGGCTTCCCCGGCGCTGAACCGCCGGCAGAGGAATATCATTTCCTTGGCCAGCCGGTCACCGATAAGGCGCGGAATATATTGGGTCGCACCAACTGTCGGGCAGGCGCCGACCTTGGCGCCGGTCTGACCGAAAATGCCGTCATCGGCCGAGATCACCAGGTCGCACCAGAGCGCCAGTTCGTGGCCGCCGCCCATGCAGTAGCCGTGAACCATCGCGATCATCGGCACCGTGGCGCCGCGAATGGCCATGGCGAGCTCGAGCATCCTGTCGTTCCAGTGCATCGCGTTGGCGCGGTTGAGCTTCATCATGGCGTGGAAGTCACCGCCGGCGGAGAACGCCTTATCGCCCGCGCCGGTGATGACGCCGGCGACGATGGACTGGTCCTCGCGGATCGACTTCACCGCATCGGTGAGTTCGTCCAGGGTCTGCTCGCGGAAGGCGTTCATCACCTCCGGGCGGTTGATGGTGATCCAGGCGACGTCGTCCTTCACCTCGAACAGAATTTCGTTGTAGCTGCGTTCAAGCGGCACGGGTTTTCTCCCTTGTGCGTGAATTGGGCTAGTGGGTTTCTTCGATTTCGATGAGGGTGCCCATCGAATCCCTGGGATGAATGAAGAATAGACGGCTATCCGGCGTCGGTTCGCTGAGGACGCGGACTCCATTCTTGTTTGCGGCGGCGGCGGCGCTGTCCACGTCCGGGGTGGTCAGACAGAAATGATGGATGCCGCCCGCCGGATTGCGTTCCAGAAACCTGGCGATGGGCGAGTCCTCGCCAAGAGGCTCCATTAGTTCGATTCGGGCGTTCTCCAGCTGGATAATCGCCATGCGAACTCCCTGGCGGGAATTTTCGGAAGGCTTGCTCACCTCGCAGCCAAACCGCTCCCGATAGAGCTGGATGGCGGCATCCAGATCGGGAACCGCAATCGACACGTGATCCAAACCTTGGGCGGGGATTGGCGCTTTCTCGGACATGGTCTATCGCACCGGGTTTTCCAGTGTCCCCAGGGGCTCGATGGTGACGCTCACCACGTCGCCCGGTTTCAGGAAGATGGGCGGATCGAAGCCGATACCAACGCCAACCGGGGTGCCGGTGGCGATGATGTCGCCCGGCTTAAGGGTGATCCCGGCCGAGATGCATTCGATCAGGGTCGGAATATCGAAAATCAGCGCGGCGCAGCTGGAATCCTGGCGCTTCTCGCCGTTCACGCGGGTGGTGAGCTGGAAACTGTCGGGGTGGCCCGCCTCGTCGGCGGTCACAATAGCGGGGCCGAGTGGGCAGTAACCGTCGGGGCTCTTGCCGATGAACCATTGCTTGTGCCGGTGCTGCAGATTGCGGGCGGTGACATCGTTGCAGATCGTGTAACCGTAAACGTAGTCGAAGGCGTTTTCCCTGGAGATGGCGCGCCCCACCTTGCCGATGATCACGGCGAGTTCGCCCTCGTAGTCGACGGAGTCGGTCGGGTCCAACGCCGTGAGAATGGGATCTCCGGGACCGGAAATGCTGGTGGTCGCCTTGGTGAAAATGATCGGATGCTCCGGAACGGCTGTCGCACCGGCGGTGGCGTCAAAGCCGGAATCGTGGAATTCCTTGGCATGCTCGTGATAGTTCCGTCCCACCGCCATCACATCCCTGCGCGGCACGGGGATTGGAGAGAGCAGATTGACCTCACCCACGGGATGTTTCGCGTTGTCGCCGGCATTCGCGACCGCCTCGGCCGCCTGCGCGAGGGCCGCATCGCCGGCTTCAATGAAGCCGTTCATGTCGGTGGGCAGGTCCGGCGCGGCTTGGGAAAGGTCGACAACGGTATCGCCGTCCAAGACACCAATAAATTCCGCGCCGTTGGCGGTGAACGTAACGAGTCGCATGTGCCGATCCCTAATGCGGAAGAATTGTTGATTGATTGGCCGGGATTTTACCCGGCAATTCCGCAAAAGACAGCCCGCAAGCCCGCGAAATCAGGCCGGCTTCCCTCGCCGGAAGATGCCGTCGTAGAAGGTGTAGAGGACGATCACGATGAGAATGCTGCCAATCGGCCGCTCCGAGATGATCCACCAGATTGAATTATCCTCGAACACCAGTAAGGCCCGACGCAGGTTCTCATCGGCCAGCGGACCGAGGATGACCGCAAGCACCATCGGCGCCAACGGAAAGCCGAAGCGATGCAGGACGTAGCCGACAATGCCGGCGATGAACATCAGATAGACGTCGAAATAATTCAGGCTGACGGCGAAAGCGCCCATCACGCAAATCGGAATGATCAGCGGCATCAACAGCGTGCGCGGCAGGCTGAACAGCTTGACGCACGGTTTGATCAGCGCGATCGCCATGAAATACATCAGGAAGTTGGCGATGATCAGGCCGATATAGATGAAGAATATGATGCCGGGGTTTTCCGTTTGGATGGTCGGGCCGACCACCACGTTCTTCATTTCCAAAGCGGCGAGAATGGCCGCCGCCGCAGCATTGCCCGGAATGCCCAACGTCAGGGTCGGCAGCATGGAGCCGCCCACATTGGCGTTGTTGGCCACTTCCGCCGAAACGATGGCCTCATATGACCCCTTGCCCCATTTTTTCCGTTCTTCCGGCTTCGCCCGCCGCCGGCCGATGTCATAGGACAGGAACGACGCGACATTGGCGCCGGCGCCCGGGATGGCGCCGATGATCGTGCCGATGATCCCGGAACGGACAGCGGTCCGGGTGTAGCCGATCAGCTTCCTCAGCGGCGGAACGACTTTACCGACCTCGCTCGGAATACCCGGGGGGCTGTATTGCGGCAGCACTTTCAAAATTTCCGTCAGTCCAAACAGGCCGATCAGCAGCGGTATGTAGCTGATTCCGTCCTCCAAAATGCGGACTCCGAAGGTGAAGCGCGGCACGCCGTGAATGGCATCAAGCCCGACGAACGAAATCAGCAGGCCGATCCAGCCGGAAATCCAACCCTTGATCGGCATGTCCCCGGCGGACATGGAGCCGCAGATGGCGATCCCCCACATGGCCAACAGGAACATTTCCCAGGACCGGAACTGCAGGGCGAGAAACAGAATGGCCGGAATGAAAGCGATCAGGAGAATGATGCCGATCCAGTTGCCCATGAACGAGCCCATGATCGCGGTGCCAAGCGCCAGGCCGCCTTCGCCCCGCTTGGCCAGGGCATGGCCCTCCATCATGGTCGGGACGGCGTCGGGCGTTCCCGGAATGTTGATCAACACCGCGGAGATGGCGCCGCCAAACACACTGCCCGTGTATACGCCGAGCATGAACATAATGGCGACATGTTGAGACATGCCGACGGAGAGCCCGATCAGCAGGGCCATCGCCATGGTCGTCGACAGGCCCGGCATGGCGCCCCACAAGATGCCCAGGGTCACGCCAATCAGGCAGACGAAGATCATCCAGGGCTGAAAGGCAATGGCGGCCTGGGTGATGACTTCTTGGAGTTCGAACATGCCCTGTCTCCTCAACCCGCGCCGGGGAGGAGAATCTGAAACCCGTCTCGGAAGACGACCGCCAGGAATACGACAATACCGGTCGCCACCAAAAAACAATTGAGAAGGGTGGAGCGCCAGAAAAACCGCAAGATGAAGAAGATGAAGGGTATCGAAATCAGTTCGAACCCGGAGAATCGGAAGGTGTAAATCGCCGTCTTGAACCGCCAGTCCAGATCGATCTGACCGAGGATCATGACGTAGGCGAAGATCACCAGCATCAGCATCAATGTGCGGCGGGCTTCGGGATCGGAGAGGTAATTCCTGACTGCCTGCAGGCTGTCGCCCGCGAGCATTTCATCCAATCCATAACGCCGTTTGGTTTTCAGGAACAAACCAATCGCCATCACCACGAGGCTCGCGCCGGTGATGAACGGCAGGACACCCGGCGCCGTGTATATGCTCTCCGGGTTGCCAAGCCGGACCGACAGGATCATGGCAAATACGCCAAGTGCCGCGACGGTGATCGAAGCGATGAAATCCTTGCGTGGGGAGGATCGTTCGTCACCTCCCTCTTCGCCGGTAAAGACGCCTTTTTCCAGGCTCTCGATGTCGGCATCTATTCCGGATTTTTTTTCGTTAGCCATCACGCCGAGACCTTCGTCCTAAGAGCATACGCGTATTCTACAAAAAATTCGGGTGAGCCGCGATTGCCGCAACTCACCCGAATTCATGGATAATACCATCCAAGGGATGGCAGTTACTTCATCATCATCTTGCTCTGCTTGGCCCACCAAGCATCGAAATCAGCGGGCTTGGGCAGACCAAGCGCTTTCAGCGACCGGGCGCCCTTGATGCCCAGTTTCTCAAAGGTTGCCGCGGTCTGTACCTCGACCTGAGCCGCTCGGCGGCTGGCTTCCGAACCTGTCCGAATATCGACGTCGAAGAATTTCTGCTTCGCGACCTTGGCAAAGGCGTCGGACTTAACGGCCGCAACGAAAGCCTTTTCAATTTTGGCTTGGACACCCTTCGGAACGCCCTTCAGCATCGCAAGATTATAGATGCCGGAGAAGGGGAGTTGGCTCTTGATCTGCGGCAGGAAATTGCCGACCGATTTCAAGATCTTTCCGCCACCCGCATCCAGGTCCTTGGTGCCGGTCTGCTGGATGGAGATAAGCTTGCCCGCGCGAATGTGCTCGATGTGCTCGTGCACGCCGCCGCCGGCGATCATGGTCTCACCGTTCAGACCGGCAAGCGTCGCCGGTTTGCCGCCCTTGTAGGGAACGTACTTCAAGGTCACGCCCGCCGACACGGCAACGACCGCGGCCAGTTCATGCCACAGACCGCCGGTACCGGAGGTTGAGATGGTGACTTTTCCAGGATTGGCGCGCGCCGCCTTGACGATGTCTTCGAAGGTCTTGAACTTGGAGTCCGGACGGACAGACCAGCTGCCAAGGGAATTCGCGGCCTGCATGTACTGCCAATCCTTCCAGGCCCGCGTATCGGTGTGACCCATGACGCTGGCGTACTTATTGTAATTGGCCGCCCCCAATAGCGTATAGCCGTCGGCTTTTTTGCCCGCCACAAACTTGGTCGCGACACCACCGACCGCGCCCGGCTTGTTGATGACGTTGATTTTCCAGCCCGTCGATTTGGTCATTTCACCAACCAGCGTACGGAGAACGGTATCGGTACCGCCCCCGGCGCCATACATCACGACAACCGTAATCGGACGCTCCGGCCATTCCGCCTTTGCGTCAGTGGCGGTCACGGCCATGAGGGCCGCTGCGCCGATGGCGGTGGCAAATGCCGCCGAAGAGCTTCTGATGGATTTTCTCATTTTGGACACTCCCAGTAGGAAATTTAGACGCCGATTGAAAATTGAACTCACTGGAACGTGAGCGGTCTTATAGAAGAGCGGAACGTACTGAGGGGTTCGCGACGAGTCAAGATTGTGACCGCAGATCGGACAAGCTGCCCATACGTCGAGGTGCGTTGACTCTCCTTGGTCGAGTTGGGCAAGGTACGAATCAATAACCAACGCCGTCTCAGCGGTCCCATGAACAACTTCACCCGGGTCTGACGTGAAACCTGCACCATTCAATTACGCTAAGCCGTCCTCCGTCGATGAGGTGATCTCCCTCCTCAATGGTGACGCAACCCTTCTCGCCGGCGGCCAAAGCTTGGTTGCCACCCTCAACATGCGCCTGAGCGCGCCCGAACTGCTGGTCGATATTAACGGCATCGAGGAATTGTCCGGGATCTCGGTCGATGGCGGCACGGTTCGTATCGGCGCGCTCACCCGTCACCGGGAACTGGAGAGGTCCGAGGTCATCGCGGCGCAGGTGCCGCTGATCGCCGAAGCCGTGCCGTTGATTGCCCATCCGGCGATCCGCAACCGCGGGACCATCGGGGGCAGCATCGCCCTTGCCGATCCCGCCGCCGAACTGCCGGCGTGCCTGGTGGCGCTCGACGGAGCGGTCGAGATAGCCGGTTCAAGCGGCCGCCGTAAGGTGAGCGGCGGCGAATTTTTCCGTGGTCTCTACGACACGGCGCTCGAAGACGGTGAGCTGATCACCGCCATCGAAGTGCCGACAGCCGCCGACAACCAGCGCTTCGCCGTTGAAGAGGTGGCACGGCGTCATGGGGATTACGGCATGGCCGGTGTCATGGCATCCGTCACCGTGAATGGGGAGACCGTGGAGGTCGCCCGGCTCGTCTACCTGGCCGCCGGGGGTACGCCCATACTGGCCGAAGGGGCGGGGGCCGCGCTTGCCGGAAATGCCATTGATGAGGCGAGCATCGGGGCGGCGCAGTCGGCGCTTAAAGACGACCTCGACCCGTTTGACGACATGAATTCCACCGCCGCGACCAAGCTTCACCTGGCGCGGGTGATGACCGAGCGGGCGCTAAAGCGCATCGCGGGAGCGTAGACCCATGCCGGATTCTGTAGATATTCCCCCTGTCGTCGTGACCGCGACGGTCAATGGCGAACGGGTCGCGCGCGCGGTCGAACCCCGGATGAATCTCGTCGATTTCCTCCGCGAGGAACTGGAACTCACCGGCAGCCACATCGGATGCGAACACGGCGTTTGCGGTGCCTGTACAGTCAGGGTCAATGGGACCATCGTCCGCGGCTGCCTGATGCTGGCCGTCCAGGCCGACGGTGCCGAGGTCCTGACCATAGAAGGCCTATCGGAAAGCGGTGAAATCGCCGATCTGCAGGATAACTTCAAGATCCGCAATGCGGCGCAATGCGGCTTCTGCACGCCGGGCATGCTGATGACGGCCGCCGAACTGCTGGCCGAGAAACCCGGCGCCGATCGAATGGAAATCCGGCAGCACATTTCCGGCAATTTCTGCCGCTGCACCGGTTACCAGGCCATTGTCGACGCCATAGAGGAAACCGGCAAAAACCGGGGGGAGAAATAATGGCTGATAGCCCCGTTGTCACCGTTCGCGACCGGCCCAACAGCTATATCGGCCGCTCGGTTCCCCGCCCCAACATCCAGCGGCTGCTCCACGGCCGCGGCACATTCACCGACGACATCAAGTTGCCGCGAATGGTCCATGCGGCGTACCTGCGCTCACCGTTCGCCCACGCCGACATCAAGGCGATCAACGCCGATGCGGCCAAGGCGGCGCCGGGGGTCGTCGGTGTCTTCACCGGAAAGGAGATTGCCGAACTGTGTGAACCCTGGGTCGGTGTCCTCTCCCATCTGGAGGGCATGCGCTCGCCTCCGCAATACCCAATGGCCATCGACAGGGCCCGCTGGCAGGGTGAGCCGGTGGTTGCCGTGGTTGCCGAGACCCGCGCGCAGGCCGAAGACGC